>Ga0207428_10000041_pt1 | contig 203097 bp, 147 predicted proteins | sample RhiMethybrSRZTD1_FD_187600 | JGI IMG/M metagenome (GOLD analysis project Ga0207428, IMG submission 187600) | Populus rhizosphere microbial communities from Tennessee, USA - Rhizosphere MetaG P. TD hybrid SRZTD1 (SPAdes) (version 3) | ecosystem: Host-associated > Plants > Roots > Rhizosphere >...
CGAAGCGGGGCTGCGCCGGCTCGGCTACCAGTCGTTCCGCCCCGGCCAGCGTGAGGCGATCGAGACCTTGATGGAGGTGGGCCGGCTGCTGCTGGTCGCCCCCACCGGTGGCGGCAAGAGCCTCAGCTACCAGCTACCGGCGGTGGCGCTCCCGGGCACGACGCTCGTCATCTCGCCCCTCGTGGCCTTGATGAACGACCAGGTCCAGGCCCTGACCGCCCGCGGCGTGAGCGCGACGTTCCTGGCCTCCACTCTCGACGGCGACGAGGTCCGCCGGCGCATGGCGGCGATGGGGCGCGGGGCCTACTCGCTCGTGTACGTGGCCCCGGAGCGGCTGGGGTTCCCCGGGTTTCGCGGGCTGGTGCACGACATCGAGATCCCGCTGGTGGCGATCGACGAGGCCCACTGCATCAGCGAGTGGGGGCACGACTTCCGGCCGGAGTACCTCGAGATCGGCGGGCTCCTGGCCGAGATCCCGTCTGCGCGCGTGCTGGCCTGCACCGCCACCGCGACGCCGGTCGTGCGCGACGAGATCCTCGGCCGCCTCGGCCTGCCCGCGGACACGCCGCAGCACGTCCGCGGATTCGCGCGCCCCAACCTCCGCCTGCGCGCGACCGAGGTGGACGACGCGCGCGGGCGCTTGGCGGAGGTGGACGCGCTCCTCACGGAAGCGCTGGGCCGGCCGGGGGGAGGACAGGGAGTCGCCATCGCGTACGCGCCGACGCGGCGAGGCGCGGAGGAAGAAGCGGCCCGGCTCGCGCGGCGAGGATGGAAGACCGCCGTCTATCACGCCGGGCTGGGGCCGGCGGCGCGCGAGACCGCGCAACGCGCCTTCCTCGACGGCAAGGTCGAGGTGATGGTGGCGACCAACGCGTTCGGCATGGGCATCGACCGTGCCGACGTGCGTGCGGTGGTCCATCTCGGTCCTCCGGGGTCGATCGAGGCCTATTACCAGGAGGTCGGACGCGCCGGCCGTGACGGGGCGCCCGCCTGGGGCCTGCTCATCGTCTCGCCCTCCGACATGCCGCGCCGGCGGCGCCTCCTGGAGATGGACGCGCCTGGCGAGGCCGTCCTCGCCCACAAGTGGGGGCTGTTCCTGGAGCTGATGCGCTGGGCGGAAGGCGGCAGCTGCCGGCACGACGCGATCCTGCGCTACTTCGGCGACGAGGCGGAGACGCTCGACGGGTGCGGGCAATGCGACGTCTGCGCGGCGCTGGAGGAGACGACCACGGGCGAGGCCGTCACCCTCGTGGTGCGCAAGGCCCTCAGCGCCGTCGCGCGCGTGCATCGCCGCTTCGGGCTGCAGGCGGCGGTGCGGCTCCTGCGCGGCGAGGCCGACCCCCGGCTCGAGCGCTCGGGTCTCGATCGCACCCCGACCTTCGGCTCCTTGCGCGAGCATCCCGAGCCCTGGCTCATGCGCGTGTTGCGCCGGTGCGTGACCGCGGGCTGGGTGGACTTCACCACGGACGAGAAGCCAGTGGTGCTCCTGACCGAGGCCGGCCGCGCGGTGATGAAGGCGGAGCAGCCGGCCCGCTTGCTGTTGCCGTCGCGCGTCAGCGCGGTCCCGGGCGGCCCCAGCCGCTCGCGCGGAGAGCGCGGGCGGCGCTCCGGGGGAGAGTCCCTCGAGGCCGAGATCGACGGGCCGGCGGCCGCGGTGTTCTCCGCGTTGCGCGCCCATCGCTTGTCCCTGTCGCGTGCGCACGGAGTGCCGCCCTACGTCGTGGCCAGCGATCGCACGCTCCGGGAGATGGCGGTCCTCAAGCCGCGCACGCTCGGCGAGCTGATGAGCGTCCACGGCATCGGTCCGGCCAAGGCCGACCGCTACGGCCGCGGGTTCCTGGATACGGTCGCGCGGGCGTTGTCCGCGTCCGCCTGACGGCGGGAACTCGTTCCAGAACGAGTTGAGCCGATGGCCATCAACTCGGTCCGGACCGAGTTCACCGCGCCGCATCCGTCCCGGAACGGATAACCACCTTTAGAAGTAGTGCGCGCCGGCCGCGATCGTCTTGACCGCGGTCTCGGCCGCCCCGTGCCATCCCGGGCACGGCGAGCAGCAGGACGGCCAGGGTGAGAGCCCTTCGCATCCAGGTCGACATCGGCGGAACCTCCTGCGGCGGGACGGCGGCCCGCCGTCTCGGGAGATAGGCGCGAAGCAGCCGGAGCGTGACCGCTCGCCGGGCCCGCCGCCTATTTCAGGTCGGCGAGGATCTCGCGGGCCGCGTTCGCGCCCGGACCGCCGGTGACTCCGCCCCCGGGATGTGTGCCCGCCCCGCACATGTACAGGCCGGGCAGGGGACCGCGATAGCGGCCCCAGCCCAGCAGCGGCCGGGCGAGGAAGAGCTGGTCCAGCGCCATCTCGCCGTGCATGGGGTGCCCTCCAGTCAGGCCGTACGTGCGCTCGAGGTCGAGCGGCGTCAGCACCTGCCGCGCCACCACGCGGCGGGAGATCCCCGGCGCGTAGGTCTCGAGCGTGCGCAGGGCGGCGTCACCGACCTCGTCGCGCCGCGTCTCCCAGCTCCCTTCACGCAGGGCGTAGGGGGTGAACTGCACGTACACGGACATCACGTGTTGTCCGGCGGGAGCGAGCGTCGAATCCCACAGCGTCGGGATCGTGGCCTCGAGGTACGGCTTTTTCGAGAGGCCCCCGTACTTCGCGTCGTCGAACGCGCGCTCGAGGTCATCCACGTCGGGACCGACGTGGATGCGGCCGCGCAGGAGGTCGGGGGAGACGTCGCCGCGGAACGGCGGCAGCGAGTCCAGGGCGAGGTTGACCTTGGAGGCCATGCCCTGCTGGCGGTAGTTGCGGAGCCGCCGGACGTCGTCGGGATCGAGCACGGCCGGGTCGAGCAGGTCCAGGAACGTGCGCTTGGGATCGGCGCCGGAGACGACGGCTCGCGCCGCGATCTCCTCGCCCCCCGCGAGGACGACGCCCGTGACGCGCCCGTCCTTGACCGCGATGCGCTCGACGGCCGCGCTCGTGCGGATCTCCGCGCCGTGCTGGCGGGCGGCGGCGGTCAGTGCTCCCGCCAGCGATCCGAGGCCGCCCACGAGCTGGACCGTGCTGCCCGCGCCGTTCCCGTCCGCGGACGCCGCCTGCAGGAGCAGGTTCGCGGTGGTGCCCGCGGACCAGGGTCCGCCGAAGAGCCCGTGGATCCCGCGCCCGCAGACGATCGCGCGCATGACGTCGGTGGAGAACCACTCGGTCGCGAAGTCCGCCACCGCCATCGGTCCCCAGCGCAGCAGGCGCTGCGCGTCCTCGCGCCCGAGGCCGCGGAAGCCCATCCCGAGCCCGAGCCAGGGCAGGATCGGCCCCTTGAGCGGCCGGTCGATGTCCGGCGGAGTCAGGGTGAGCAGGCGCGACAGGTAGGCCGCGATCGCGGACAGCGAGCGGTGGAACTCTGGATAGCGGTCCGCGTCCGGGGGCGAGAGCTTGCGCAGCTCGAACGCGGTCTTGCCCGCGTCGCCCCACAGCGCGACCCCGCCGCCGTCGGGCAGGGGCGCGAACACGCGCGGCTCCGCCTCGACGAACCCGAGCCCGCGGTTCTTGAGGTCGAGATCCTCCACCACGGACGCGCGCAAGGGCCCGAGCACGTGCGCGACGGTGGAGGCCCGGAAGCCGGGATGGAACTCCTCGGTCACGGCGGCGCCGCCGAGGACGTCGCGGCGCTCGAGCACGAGAGGCTTGAGGCCCCCGCGCGCGAGCAAAGCCGCGGTCACGAGGCCGTTGTGGCCTCCGCCGATGATGACGACGTCCGCCTTCAAGCGACCTTTCCCTTCTTCCAGTCCTTGATGAGCTCGAGGGCGGAGATGCGGCCGGGGGCGCCCATGATTCCACCGCCGGGGTGGGTGGCGGATCCGCACATGTAGAGGCCGCGGATGGGCGTGCGGTAGCGCGCCCATCCCGGCACCGGCCGCAGGAAGAAGAGCTGCTCGAGGGACAGCTCGCCCTGGAAGATGTTGCCTTCCGTGAGCCCGAACTCGCGCTCGAGGTCGAGCGGGGTGAGGACCTGCCGGTGCAGGATGAGCTTCTTGATGTTCGGCGCGTACTGGGCGATGGTGTTCACGACGGCGTCGCCGAACGCGTCGCGCTTCTCGTCCCACGTCCCTTCCCGCAGCTTGTAGGGCGCGTATTGCACGAAGCAGGACAGGATGTGCTTCCCGGGCGGAGCCACCGACGGGTCGGTGAGCGACGGGATGACCATGTCGATGTAGGGGTGGGTGGAGAACTCGCCGTATTTGGCCTGGTCGTAGGCGCGCTCCATGTAATCCACGCTGGGCGAGATCGAGATCGCGCCGCGCAGGTGCGGGCCCGGCCCCGGCATGGCGGTGAACTCGGGCAGCCCGTCCAGGGCGAGGTTCACCTTGCCCGAAGACCCGCGCAGCTTGTAGCGCCGCACCTCGGAGAGGAAGTCCGCCTCGAGCACGCCCGGCTCCACCATCTTCAAGAAGGTGCGATGGGGATCGACGCTCGACGAGACCACGGGGGCGTCGATCTCCTCGCCGCCTTCGAGCACGACGCCGGTGGTGCGGCCGTCCTTCACCTTGATGCGCTCGATGGAGGCGGCGGTCCGCACCTCGACTCCGGCCTCCTGGGCGGCGGCCGCGATGGCCATGGAGATGGCGCCGGTGCCGCCCCGCGAGAAGCCCCACGATCGGAACACGCCGTCGATCTCGCCCATGTAGTGGTGGAGCAGGACGTAGGCGGTGCCCGGCGAGCGCACGCCCAGGAAGGTCCCGATGATGCCGCTCGCGGACATGGTGGCCTTCAGCACGTCCGTCTCGAACCACTGGTCGAGCAGGTCCACCGCGCTCATGGTCATGAGCTGGAGGATGTTGTGCTGGTCCGTGCGCGAGAGGCGCTGGAAGCGCCGGCCCATGGCGAAGAGGCGCGAGAAGCCCGGCACGTCGAAGGACATGGGGTCCGGCGGCACCATGGAGAGGATCGGCTTGACGAAGCGGGCCATGTCCGCCATCGCCTTCGAGTACTCGTCGTAGGCCTCGGCGTCGAGCGGGCTGTGGCGGTAGATCTCGCGCCGCGTCCGGGCGTGGTCGCTCATCCGCCACAGGTAGTCCCCGTTCGGCATGGGGGTGAAGGTGCCGTCCAGGGGCAGGATCTCGAGGCCGTGGCGGGGCAGGTCCAGCTCGCGGATGATCTCGGGCCGCAGCAACGACACCACGTACGAGCAGACGGAATACTTGAACCCGGGGAAGACCTCTTCGGTCACGGCGGCGCCGCCCAGGACGGGCCGGCGCTCCAGGACGAGGACCTTCCGGCCGGCCCGGGCCAGGTACGCCGCGTGGGTGAGGCCGTTGTGCCCGCCACCGATGACGATGGCGTCGTAGGTCTTGGACATGGGAACGGCCATCATATCCGATGGGTTTGCGCGCGAAAGCGCCACGCTGGGGCGGACCTGCGGCCCTTGCGACCTCGTGCGCCGGCGTAGCGCGGGCGGACTCCAACGGCGCGTCCACGACATAGCGACGCCGTCCGGCGGCGGTCGTGCGGCACGCGGATTGAAGTGAGAGGATGCCCTAGGAGGCTCCAAAATGATGCGATCCCTGCGCGCACTCGCGCGGCTGTCTCTCCTCGTCGCGGCCGGAATGCTGGCCGTTCCCGTCCATTCGGCGCCGGCGGAAGTGAAGGCGCCGGCCAAGGCTCCCGCCAAGCCGGCGGTGAAGGCGCCCTCGGCGGCGCCGGAGGCCCACCTCGTGGACCTCAATACGGCGACGGCGGAGGAGCTGGCAGCGCTGCCCGGCATCGGCGACGCCTACTCGAAGAAGATCATCGAGGGGCGGCCCTACAAGCGGAAGGACGAGCTGACGACGCGGAAGATCGTCCCCGCCGCCACCTACGCCAAGATCAAGACCCTGGTCATCGCCAAGCAGTAGCGATAAGGCACAATCGGGTCAGGACCGCTGAGTGGAAGCCCTCCTGGCCCGATACGGCTACCTGATTCTCTTCCCCGGTATCGTGGTCGAGGGGGAGGCCTTCCTGCTCGCGGGCGCCTTCATGGCGCATCGCGGCGTGCTGGACCTCCCCCTCGTCATCGCCGTCGCGGTGGCGGCCACCATGTCCGGCGATCAGGTGTACTACCGCGCGGCCCGCGCACGCGGCCGGGCCTGGGTGGAGCGCCGCAAGGGCTCGCGCGCCAAGTACGCGAAGTGGATCGACCTCGCCGAGCGCCGGGGGATCTGGATGCTCCTGGCCAGCCGCTGGACGTTCGGCCTGCGCATCGTGATCCCCGCCGCCTGCGGCGCCGTCGGCATGCGGCCGGCCGTCTTCACGATCGTCGACTTCGTCGCCGTCCTCATCTGGGCCCTCACCCTCGGGCTGGCCGGCTACTACAGCGGCGCCGCCATCGAGAAGCACCTCAAGGACATCCAGCACGTCGGGGTCTGGGTGCTGCTGGCGGTGGTGCTCTGCGTGGCCGCCGTGGTCGGCGCCCGGCGCGTGCAGCGCCAGGCCCGCGTGCGCGAGCTGAACGTCAACGACCTGCACGCGATCGTGCCGTTCATCATCGGCCTCCTGGGCGCCTTCAACATCTTCACCGCGCTTGGGCCGCGCCGGGCGGCGGCCATCGTGACCCTCGCGCGCTGGATGCCCCTGGACGTTCCCGAAGGCAACCGGCTCGTCATGCTGTTCGCCGGCCTCGCCCTGCTGCAGGTCACGCGCAACCTGGCCCGGCGCAAGGAGCTGGCCTGGTGGGTGGCGACCCCGGCCCTGGCCGTCTCCGTCGCCTCGCAAGTCGGCCCGCACTTCGAGCTCCAGCGCGTGATCGTCGCCGTCCTGCTCCTCGTCTACCTCGTCGTCTTCCGGCGGCGCTTCAGCGCCCAGAGTGACCCCGCGACGCTGCGCCGGGTGCTGGTGATCGCGCCCGTGCTCGCCTTCGCGATCGTGGCCTACGGCTATCAGGGCCTGCGCGCGCTCGACGCGCATTTCACCTGGCCCCCGGGATCCCAGCCCGCGGGCATGGACCACGTCCGCAAGGAGGTGCGCCTGCGCGAGGCCGTGCGCGGCGGGATCCTGATCAGCGGCCTGGAGGTGCGCCCGCGGGACAAGCCGGCGGCGCGTTTCCTTGCCTCGCTGCAGGTCGCGGGCTGGATGGCGCGGCTGTACCTCCTCGTCCTCCTCTTGCGGCCCGTCGTCCTCCGAGACCGGCTGGAAGCGCCGCCGGAGGACGTCGATCGCATCCGCCGCGCGCACGGCCACCGCCCGCTGTCCGCCTTCGCGCTGCAGCCCGACAAGCATCATCTCCTCGTCGCGGACGGGCGCGGCCTCGTGGCCTATGCCGTGCGCAACGCGGTCGCGGTCGCCTGCGGCGGTCCCCTGTGCGCCCCCGGGGACCTGGAGGCGGGCGTGCGCGACTTCGTCGAGCACGCCCTCAAACACGGGTGGAGCCCGTGCTTCTACGCGGTGCCGGGGGAAGACCTCCCCGCCTACGCGTCATCGCGGCTCAAGGCGCTGCGTATCGGCGACCAGGGGATGCTCGATCCGCACGTGGCCAGGAAGGGCCCGGGAGCGGACGGCGTGCCCGCCGAGGGTCGGACCCTGGAGGTCTGGCGCTACAATCGCGCGGCCGCCGTGGACACCGTGCTCGACGAGCAGATCGTGGAGGTTTCGGACGAATGGCTGGCCGAGCGCGAGATCGGCGAGCTGCACTTCACGTTCGGCTCCCTCGACCTCGAGGAGCTCGGGTCCCTGCCCGTGTTCGTGTGCGGGGAGCCCGGGGGCCGGATCGAAGCCTTCTGCACGTGGCTTCCCTACGCGAACGGCACGGGGCTCATCCTGAATCTCCTGCGGCGACGCCGTGAGGCGCCGGAGGGAGTGCGCGAGCGGCTGCTGGCCCGCACGCTCGAGCAGCTCGCGCCCGACGTGCGCGAGGTGAGCCTGGGTCTGGTCCCCTCGACCGCGACCGCGGAGTCACGCCCCGACGCCGGGCCCTTCGCGCTCGCCGAGCGCCTGGGTGCGCTCTACCGGTACGACGACCTCTACCCGGTGAAGGATGCGCTGGGGCCGCGCTGGGAGCCGCAACACCTGGTCTATCCGGGGGACGCGGACCTGCCGCGCGTCGCGGTGGCGGTTGTGGACGCACACACCACCCTGCACGAGCGATCGCCGATCCCGCGGTTGATCGCGGCGGCGCGGGCGCTCCGGCTTCGCGCCACCCGTCGGGAGCGGAGTTGAGCGCAGGATCCGAGTTCCGGCGCGGCTTCGCGCGCTGGATCGACGCGCTGCCCGCGGGCGTCGTCTTCGCGTTGGCCCTCGGCACGACGGCGGTGGTCGGCATGACGGACGAGCTCACCGGGCCCGACGTCAACCTGACCCTCGCGTACCTCCTGCCCATCTGGTTCGCGGCCTGGTTCCTGGGCGCGGCGGGCGGGCTCGCGATCGCCACCGCGGGCACGATCGCCTGGTGGGCGGCCGACGTCGCCACCCGTTCCTACGGTGCGCCGCGGCCCGCGGTCCAGGTGATGAACATCGTGGCCCAGCTCGTCCTGTTCGCGGCCGCGGCCGTCGTCCTGGCCGCTCTGCGCAAGGGTGGAGCGCGTGCGTCCGTCCTCGCGCGGACCGATTCGCTGACCGGGCTCCTGAACCGGCGCGGCTTCCTGGAGGTGGCGCGCCGGGAGATGGCGCGCAGCGCGCGCTCCGGCCGTCCGCTCACCGTCGCCCTGGCCGACGTGGACGGTTTCGCCGAGGTCAACCGCTTCCGCGGCCACGACGCGGGCGATCACCTGCTGGGCGGGATGGGCTCGGCTCTCCGCGCCGCCCTCCGCGCCGTGGACGCCTCCGCGCGCCTGGGCGGAGACGAGTTCGCCATGCTCCTGCCCGACGCCGACGTCGAGTCGATCGAGTCGGTCTTGGACCGGCTGCGGCTCGTGCTGATGCAGGCGGCGGCGGAGAAGGGGGCCCCCGTCACGGTCAGCCTGGGGGCGGCGACGTTCCAGCGGCCGCCCTCGAGCCTCGACGAGATGCTGCGTGCCGCCGGCCGCATGCTGCACGACGCCAAGGCCAGCGGCCGCAGTGCGGTCCGCCACGATCGCATCGGCGCGGTGGAGAATATGGAGGCCCTCCCATGAAGCTCCCTCTCGGCGTGCTCCTGGCCCTGTCCCTGGCCGCCGCGCGCACGGGCGCGGAAGAGGCCGCGCGCCCCTTCGTGTTCACGACGGTCGCGCCCACGGAGGAGCGGGGCTGGGTCGCTCACTACGATGCGGGCTATTCGGAGCGCGCCGACGCGGCGGTGGCCGAAAACGGCTTCGAGCAGCGCGTGGGAGTACAGGGACGCCTGGGACACGGGCTGACCCTGCTCGGACGGGTGGGGCTGGTGCTGGACGAGGGCCGCAACACGGGCGGAACCGGCGAAGCCGAGATCCTGAAGGACGTGGCCAACTGGGACGGAGTCCGGACATCCCTGGGCGGCGGCGTGCGGCGAGAAGCGGCAGGCGTGACCGTGCTGCTCGCGCGGGTCGCGGTGGGGAAGACCTTCCGGCGGTCGGCGCTCTGGAGCAACCTGCGGCTGGAGCGGCCGCTCGCCTCCGGCCGCGACGCCATCGACCTCATCACCAGCATCGGCTGGACGCGCCGTCTCGGGCGTTCGCTCCATGCCGGGTTGGAGGTGCTCGGGGAGGACCTCGAGGGATTCTGGGAGCCCGAGGAGGCGGAGGGAGGCGCGCGCCTGTTCGTCGGCCCGTCCGTGCGGCTCGCTCCCCCGCAGCGCCGCTGGCAGGTGAGCCTGGCCGCGGGGCCCGTGATCCGCGCCTCGCGGAGTCCGCGCCTCAGCGAGGCGGGCCGTGCCCTCGAGGCGGGCCGTGCCCTCGAGGCGCGCGACGGCTACGCGGCACGCGCGTCGCTCTCCTACACGTTCTAGGCGTGCCCGCCGGCGGTTTCAGTGGCCCTGGTCGTGTGGCACCACTACCGTGACCGCGGCCGTGCGCGCCTGGCAGGCGCGGTCGGTCACCGTCACCTCGAGGGTGTAGGTCCGCCCGTTCTTGTCCTTCCCCGCGCGGGTGGCCTCGAGCGGGATCGCCTGTGAGAAGTCCACGCGGGGGAGACCGCCGCCCGAGATAGGGGCCACCTCCGGCTGCACGAGTCCGTATTCGTCGAGGACACGGAAGGACACGCTGTCGATTCCGGTGCCCGCATCTTCGGCCGCGCCCGCGAGCGTGACGTTCACCGTGCGATGGTTGGGCGGCCACAGCTCGCGCGGGCTCGCGCCCAGCACGACGGTGGGCGCTTCGCGGTCGATGGTCACGTCGAAGCGCCTGACCTGGCCCGCGATCACGTCCGTGGCACACGCGGTCGTATAGGCGGGCTGCCCGAGGGGAGTGACCGTGACGCGATAGGTGCCGGGCGCGAGGTCCACGCCGCCGTAGAAGCCGCCCCCGTCCGTCGCGCCCACGATCGTCGTGCGCGTCGCCGGCGGCGGATCCGCCCCGGCCTCGCGCGCGATGTTGACCGCGCCCGTGTCCACGACCTGCCCGGCCTCGTCCCTTACGAATCCCATGACGTGCCCGGCCACGGGGTGCGATTTCCAGGGCATGTCGGGCACGGAGGCCTCGGCCGGGAACACCGGCACCGGGTTGGCCGCGAGGTCTTCGTAGGCGCGTGTGCCGTCGACGGAGCGGCCGGTGGTGAGCGCGGATGCGAACTCCGCGAAGCTGCGCACGGGGGTCGACTGCCCGGCCGGGATCGAGAACGGGTTGTTGGCGACGGCGATGTTGGACGTCGCCATCGAATAGAAGCTGAGGCCGCTCGTGTAGTTTCCCGCCGCCGACGGTGTGAAGGCCCGCCGCACCTGTCGCAGCGAGCCTTCGATCGCGTTGACGAGGCCGCCCTGGCCCAGGATCGTCGACCGGCTATAGGCGTGGTTCTTCGTCCACTCGGACCACTGATCCCACTGGGGGCGGATGGCCGCGGTGTGCTCGGCCTTGTAGGCCATGGGGGCCGCGATGTCGAGGATGCCTTCCTCGGTCCAGGCCCGCCAGTCCTGGTAGACGCGCCAGTAGGCCTCGGCGGAATTCCAGGAGGCTTCCGTGGTGGGGCCCCCTCCGAACGCGATGAGGGAGCCGGAGATCTTGACCTGCGGATTGATCGCGATGGAGCCGAGGTAGATCCGGCGCACGACGTTCGTCACCTGATCCCGGCGCCACTGGTTCCAGAGCGGATCGTTCTGGGCGGGATTGGTTCCGGCCGCGCGCCCGTAATGCTGGTTGAAGCGGGCGACGCTCGTCTCGTTGTAGCCGATGCTCGTGCCCGACGTGGGCGTCTGTCCAGCGATCGTGATCTCGGGGTAGCGGATGCGATCCAGGTGGAGGCCGTCCACGTCGTAACGCTCGACGAGGTGGGTGAGGACGTCCGCCGTGTAGGCGGCGGCGTCCGGATGACCGAAGTCGACCCAGAACTCGGCGCCGATGCGCGTGCCGGAGAACGTCACGCTCGCCGTGCCGTCGGGAATGAGGGTGCGCGTCAGCCAGTTGTCTCGCTCGGTGTAGAGGGCCCCCGTGGCCTGGTTGAAGCCGTGCCGGTTGAACGGATGGTCGGGCCAGGCCGGAGGAGCCAGGATGGTCGGGTGGCGGTTCCAGATGGCGGCCGCGATGACGAAGGCATGGACCTCGATGCCTGCGGCGTGCGCTTCCGTGATCAGGTCGGCCAGGGGGTCGAAGCCGGGAGCCAGCGGCTTGGCCGGAGCCACGATCTCGGCCGGCCCTTCGAGCGAGTCGAGGTACCAGGAGTCCCCGCGGCGGCGCACCTGCGCGAAGAGGGCATTCGCACGGGCCGCGCGCGCGTTGTTGACCACGGCCAGCACGTCCGCATGGTCGCTGAGGTTGGTGTTGAAGGTGTCCACCCAGAAGGCGCGGTACTGGCCGGTAGGCGGGTCGGCGGCTTCGGCCGCGGACGCGGAGGAAAGCGCGGCGGCGAGGACGGCCCAAACCGCCAGGCGAGCCGGGAGGGATCGGCGCATGGGTGCTCCTTTGGATGGGTCGAGAGCGGAACTCTAGTCGAGGCCGCGGAAGGCCATCAAGAGGGCGGCGTCACTTTTCCTGCTCGCCATCCATCCCGAAGCGCTCCATCATCCGATAGAGGGTGCGCCGGTCGATGCCGAGCACCTCGGCCGCGCGCGTGCGGTTGCCCTTGAGGCTCTCCAGCACGTGGGCGAGGTAGCGCTTCTCCATCTGCTCGAGCGAAGGCAAGCCGTCGAACAGCGGCGCTTCCAGGGTCGCGGGGGGGCGATCGCGGAACACCGCGGGCAGGTCCTCGCGCTCGAGGCTGTCGCCGGTGGCGCCGAGGGCGAGGCGCTCGAGCACGTTCTCCAGCTCGCGCACGTTGCCGGGCCAGCCGTAGGCCATGAGCGCGGCCAGGGCCTCCGGGGAGAGGCGGCGCGGAGGCCGTCCGTTCGTCGCCACCTCGCGCAGGACGTGCGCGGCCAGGAGCGGGATGTCCTCGCGCCGTTCGCGCAGGGGCGGCACCGCGACGCGGATGACGTTCAGCCGGTAGTAGAGGTCCTGGCGGAAGGAGCCCTCGCGCACGGCGCGCTCGAGGTCGCGGTTGGTGGCGGCCACGACGCGCACGTTCACGGTGGTCACGCGTGAGGCTCCGACCGGCCGGACCTCGCCCTGCTCGAGCACGCGCAGGAGCCGCACCTGCACCGCGGCCGTGGTCTCGCCGATCTCGTCGAGGAAGATCGTGCCGCCCTCCGCCTGCTCGAAGACGCCCTTCTTGTCGCCGAGGGCGCCGGTGAAGGAGCCGCGCACGTGGCCGAAGAGCTCGGATTCGAGCAGGCTTTCGGCGAGGGCGCCGCAGTTGACGGGGACGAACGGGCGGGCGGCGCGCCGGCTGTGGTGATGGAGCGCGCGAGCGATGAGCTCCTTGCCCGTGCCCGTCTCTCCCGTGATGAGCACGGGCGCGTCCGAGCCCGCCCCGTGCGCGATCTGCTTGTAGACGCCGAGCATGCCGCGGCTGCGGCCGATGAGCCCGTCGGCGGGCACGGCCTCGACGGCTTCCACCGGGGCCGTCCCCGCCGCCGGCTGCGCACGCCGCTTGAGCGCGCGGTCGACCGTCTCCTTCACCTCGACGATGTCGAAGGGCTTGCTCACGTAGTCGAAGGCGCCCGCGCGCACGGCCTCGATCGCCGTCTCCAGGGTGCCGAACCCGCTGATGAGCACGACCTCCAGGCGCGGGTCCGCGCGCTTGAACGCACGCAGGAGGTCGAGGCCGGAGAGCTCGGCGTTGAGGTTGATGTCGGAGACCACGAGGTCGAAGGCCCCGCGCCCGGCCAGGGCCAGCGCTTCTTCCGGCGTGTGGGCGAGCTCGATCTGCCGGTCCGGGCCGCGCAGCAGCTCCTCCATGAAGCGGCAGGTCTCGCGATCGTCGTCGACGACGAGGATCCTAGGCAAGGCGGCTCCGGCCACCATCGTGGGTGCTTGGCTGCAGCCCGCGGCCACCATCGTGGGTCTGTGGCTGCGGCTCGGCGGCGGCGCGCGCGACGGGAAGGCGCACCTTGACCTCCGTCCCTTCGTGGCGGCGGCTGGACACCGCGATGGTGCCTCCGTGCGCGGCCACGACGTCGCGCGCGATGGTGAGGCCGAGCCCCGTGCCCTTGCCGCGCTCCTTGGTGGTGAAGAGGGGATCGAAGACGCGGGCCACGTCGCCGGAGTCGATGCCGATGCCGGAGTCCGCGACCGTGACCTCGACGTAGCCGCCGCTCGCCCCCGCCGTCACCAGCAGCTCCCCTCCGCCGGGCATGGCGTCGATGCTGTTGGTGATGAGGTTGAGCAGCACCTGCTCGAGCTGCCCGGCGTCCACGTCCAGGACGGGCAGGCCGGGCGCGAGCACGGTGCGCAGCGCGATGCCCGCCGCGCCCAGGGAGGGCCGGGCCAGCTCGCAGACGCCCTCCACCAGCTCGCCCGCCGCCACTTCCGAGCGGTTCAGCTGCGGACGCCGCGCCTGGTCGAGCAGGCCCTGCACGATCGTCGTCACCTTGCGGATCTGCTCCTGCACCGTGCGCAGGCGGACGGCGGAGGCGGACTCGGACGGGAGGTCCGTCTGGATCATCTGCACGTAGCCGGAGATCAGGTTGAGGGGAGTGCCGATCTGGTGGGCCACGCTGGCCGCCATCTGCCCGGCCACGGCCAGCTGCTCGCTGCGCGCGAGCTCGCGGCGGGCGGCGAACAGACGCTGCGCGCTCTCCGCCAGCTGGCGGTTCGTCTCGCGCAGCTCCTCCGTCGCGCGCTCGACCTCGTGCTGGAGGGCGGCGTTGAAGTCGCCGACGCGCTCCAGCATCGAGTTGAGCCCCTCCGCCACCGCGCCCATCTCGTCGCGCCGGCGGATGGGCGTGCGCGCCCGCAGGTCCCCCGCGGAGGCGCGCCGCATCGTCCCCAGGAGGTCCGCCACCGGTGAGAGCACGAGGTCGCGGGCCAGGGCGTGGAGCATGGCCACCAGCACGAGGATCGCGAGAGGCGTGAAGAGCAGCGCGGCCGTGCGCACCTGGTCGCGCACGCGCTGGACCGCCTCCATGGAGATGGAGACGACGACGGCGCCGTAGGGCCGATGGTCCCGCTCGAGGGGCACGGCCACGAGGCGCAGCGTGCCCGCGACGAGGTCGGACACGGCGCGGTCGCGCGAGGTGATGGCCCGGCGCGACAGGTCCGCCACCTCGTCCGGGGCCTGGCGCTCGGTGGTGGTGGCGACGGTGACGCTTCCGCCGGGCTCGAGGCGCGTGATGGTGAGGCCGCGTACGGACGGGACCATGCGCTGGAAATCCGCGAGCAGGTCGTCGAGATCGGCGGCGGACGGCAGCCCCTCGCGCTCCGTGAGCTCGGCCGCCACGCCGAGCGCGGTCGCTCCCGCCGCCTCCACCGCCTCGTCCTCCACCGCGGCCACGATGATGCGCCGCTGCACGTAGGTGGTCCCGCCCACCACGAGGGCCGCGCTCAGGGCCCACATGACGAGCAGCCGGGCGCGCAGGGAGCGGTCCGTCCGCGGTTCGTCCACGCGTCCTACGATCGCGCCGCCCGGGCCCGCGGTCAATCCGCGCGCTTCGCGGCGGGCGGCAGGTCCGCCGCGGTGTGGCGTCCCTGCGCGCCCCGCGCGCCTCCCGATCCGGCGTTTGCGCGTCGCAACTCCATGCACCGGCAGTCACTTGCACATCTCCCGCCAGCGCGGCCGCGCGTGGCACGCGCATTGGAGTCCTGGGTTTCCGACCAAGGAGGTCTTCATGCGAAAGATGATTGCCGTCGTCAACGTTTCCCTCCTCGCCCTCGCCGTCGCCGCCGGAACGGCCACCGCCGCCACCAAGACACACGCCAAGGCCACTGCCCCCGCGACCCACACCGTCAGCGGCACCGTCGAGTCCTTCGACGCGAGCGCGAAGACGCTCACCGTGAAGGGCGCGAAGACCAGCTGGACCTTCAGCACGACCAGCGCGCAGGCCTGGGAGGGCTCCAAGAGCATCGGCGTCGACGAGCTCTCGTCGCACACCGGGGCCAAGGTGACCGTGAAGTACACGGACCACGACGGGCAGATGTCCGCCAGCAGCGTCCGCATCACTCCCGCACACGTGGCCAAGGCTTCCTCGAAGTCGAAGTAGGCCCGGGCTCCCCGTCCCTGCCATCGGGAGTCCAGAAATGCGAGTGGTGTTGGCGGATCTGAAGGGCGCCGGCGGCTTCGTCCACAAGGACACCGTCGTCGGCGGATACGGCGCGCGGCTGCGGCCCCTGTCGCGCGTGACGTCGCTGGCGGCGGCCCTGCGCCGGCGCATCAACGACGTGCCCAGCATCACCATGGGCTACCTGGCCGCGATCCTGGCCCGCGCCGGCCACGACGTGGCCTTCACCCGCGACCGCGTCCTCGAGGGCGACGTCGCCCTCGTCCTCTCGTCTCTCGTCGACCATCGCCGCGAGGCGGCGTGGGCCGATCAAGCGCGCGCGCAGGGCACGCGCGTCGGCTTCGTCGGCCTCGCGGCGTCCAAACTGCCGGACCTCTTCGTCGACCACTCCGACTTCATCGTCTACGGCGAGCCCGAGGAGGCGGTGATCCGCCTCGCGGGCGGGGAGGACATGCGCGGGATCGTGCACAGCCGCGAGCTGGCCGACCTCGACGCCTTGCCCTTCCCGCGCTGGGACCTGCTGGGGGCCGTCGCCGCGCGTTCGTCCTGGGGCGCCTTTTCGCGCCCCCTGGGCGGGCTGCCCGTGCTGGCCAGCCGCAGCTGCCCGGAGTTCTGCACCTACTGCCCGCACCGCATCCTGGCCGGCTACCGCGCGCGCTCGGTGGGCAGCATCGTGGAAGAGCTGGAGATGTTGTGCCGGCTGCGGTCCGAGCCCTTCGTGATCTTCCGCGATCCGCTCTTCAGCCACGACCGCGAGCGGTGCCTCGAGCTTGCGCACGGCATCCTCTCGCGCGGGTTGCGCCTGCGGTTCGAATGCGAGACGCGGCTGGACCGCCTCGACGACGAGCTGCTGGAGGCCCTGCAGCGCGCGGGCTGCGCGAACATCACGTTCGGCGTGGAGTCCCTCGATCCGGAGACCCTGCGCAAGGTGGGCCGCCGCCCGATTCCCGAGGGACATCAGCAACACGTGATCCAGGCCTGCGACCGCCTGGGCATCCGCACGGTGGCCTTCTACGTGCTGGGCCTGCCCAGCGACACCTGGGAGTCCGTCGCCGCCACCATCGATTTCTCCATACGCCTCGGCACCACCCTCGCGCAGTACAAGCTGCTCACCGTCTACCCGGGCACGCCCCTGTGGAAGCAGCTCCGCACCTCCGTCTACGAGCAGGACTGGGAGCGCTTCGACGGGTTCACCCCGACCTTCACCCATCCGACCCTGAGCGCAAGCGAGCTGCAGTTCCTCCTCACCGCCGCCTGGTCGCGCTTCTACCTGCGGCCGTCGTTCTTCGCGAAGCTCTGGCGGCTGGATCCGAACTGGGCGCATCGCCTGGCCGGCCGGCTCGACGGCGCGGTGTCGGGACTGCACGCGCGGCAGGAGGCGGCGCTCATGTCGCGGCCGGTCGCATGCTGAGCGCGATCTCCCGCTACGGCGCGCGCTGGGTACCGCACGCGGACGCCATCGTCGAGAACTGCCGCTCGCGCGGTCAGCTCGTCGAAGGTCCCGCCATCGCCGCCTTCGAGCGCGCGCTGGAGGAGCGCCTGGGCGGCGGCCACGCCGTCACCGCCTCGCGCGGCCGCATGGCGTTCTACTACATCGCGCGCGCCCTGGACCTCCCGCCCGGCTCCGAGGTCGTGTTCCCGGCCCTCACCTTCTGGGTGGTGCCGGAGATGGCGCGCGCGGCCGGCCTCAAGCCCGTCTTCGCGGACGTGGATCCGGTCACCTTCAACCTCGACCCCGCCGCGCTCGAGCGGGTCATCACGCCCGCCACGCGCGCGGTGGTCCCGACGCACATCTATGGCCTGCCCTGCGACATGGACGAGATCCTCGAGATCGCGCGCCGGCATCGCCTGGCCGTGATCGAGGATTGCGCGCACGCCCTGGGCGCGACCTATCGCGGCGCGCCCGTGGGCACCCTGGGCGACGCCGCCCTCTTCAGCTTCCAGGTCCTGAAGCCGCTGAACACCTTCGGGGGCGGCGCCGCCTACACGCGCCACGACGGCCTCGGCCGCCGGCTGGCGGAGATCGCGCGCGCCGAACCCTGGCCGTCGGAGGAGCGGGTGTGGCGCCGCATCCGGGCCGCGCGCCTGGAGCGCGCGCTCATGCGCCCTTCCGTCTTCAGCGCGACGCTCTTCCCGGTCTTGTGGGCCGCGTCGTTCTTCCGCGCGCGCCCGGACGTGTACCTGTGGGAGAAGGTGCGGCCCCTGTGGCCGCTGCCCGAGGGATACGCGGAGCGTTACAGCAACGTGCAGGCCTCCGTCGGCCTGGCCGCGCTCGACCGGCTCGACGAATGGACGGAGACGACCCGGGCCCACGCGCGCTTCATGTCGTCCGCCCTCGGCGATTGCGGCGGCCTCGCGTTGCCCCCGGAGCCCGCGGACCGGACCCACGTCTATTACCAGTACTGCGTCTACCCGCTCGACCGCGAGCGCGTGGTGCGGCGCAGCCTGCGTGCCGGCCTCGACGTCGAATACCACCACATGGACGTGTGCCCGGACCTGCCGCTCTTCTCGGCGTCCCGCACGGAGGTGCCGGGGGCGCGGCGCACGATGGACGCGCTGCAGCTCCCGATCCACGCCGGCCTGAGCGCGCCCGACCTGGAGCGCGTGGCGCGGCGTTTCCGGCGCGCGGCGGCGCCGTCTCCGTCGGCCCCCAAGCAGCTCCGGCCGGCCTGAGAAGCGGATGAGCCCGGCCGAGCTCCTGGCTTACGCCGGTGTGTTCGTCGCCACCGTGGTGGAAGGCGAGGTCGTTTTCGTCGGGGCGACCGTCCTCGTCCACCAGGGCCGGCTCGACGCCGCCGGCGTGTTCGTCGCCGCCGCCCTCGGGGGATCGGTCGGGGACCAGCTCTACTTCTACGCGCTGCGTGGGCGCCTGCACCGCTGGCTCGACCGCTTCCCGACCTGGGCCCGCCGCCGCGACCTCATCGTCGACCGCGTGCGCGATCACGCCTCGGCCATGATCCTGGCCTGCCGCTTCCTCCCCGGCCTGCGTGTCGCCATCCCCGCCGCCTGCGCCTACGCCGAGGTGGCCCCGCTGCGCTTCACCGCGCTCAGCCTCATCAGCAGCCTGGCCTGGGCGGCGGCCGTCATGTCGTTCATCGTGTGGCTGGGGCCGACGTCGCTCGCGGAGCTGGGCCTGCGCGCGTGGTGGACGCCGCTCGTCCCCGCCACGCTGGTGGTGCTCTTCAGCTGGTGGCTCTCGCGCCGTCAGCGCGAGAAGGAACACCTCCCCGCCTGACCGCCGGCCGCCACCGCGCGAGCCGCCCATTCGTGCGGCGCTATACTCGCCGGCTGCGTCGATACCGGAGGTGTTCAATGCGCTGGACGACACTCGCGCCGGCGATGGCCGCGATCCTTGCCGCATCCGCGCCCGCGCGCGCGGCGGCCGTGGTGCCCAAGGTGCCGATCGTGTCGCGCACCTTGCCCAACGGCCTCAAGCTCGTGATCTCCGAGGATCACTCCGCGCCCGTGGCCACCGTCGCCGTCTACTACGGCGTCGGCTTCCGCATCGAGCCCAAGGGCCGCACCGGCTTCGCCCACCTCTTCGAGCACATGATGTTCCAGGGCTCGGCGAACGTGAAGAAGTTCGAGCACGCGAAATACGTCGAGGCCAACGGCGGCAGCCTCAACGGCTCGACGCGCCTCGACCACACGAACTACTACCAGGACGTCCCCGCCGATCGCGTGGAGCTCGCGCTCTGGCTGGAGGCCGACCGCATGCGCTCCCTGGACGTGAGCGAGGAGAACCTCGACAACCAGAAGAAGGTCGTGAGCGAAGAGGTCCGCGTCAACGTCCTGAACCAGCCCTACGCCGCCTTCGAGTGGCTGGACCTCTGGATGAACGCGAACCAGAACTGGCCCAACGCCCACAACTTCTACGGCGACCTCACCGAGCTCGAGGCGGCCACCATCGGCGACGTGCGGGACTTCTTCAAGAAGTACTACGCGCCCAACAACGCGGTCCTGGTCGTGGTGGGGGACGTCGACCCGGCCGAGGTCTCGGGCTGGGCGACGAAATATTTCGCGGACATCCCGAAGGCCGCGACGCCGGCGGCCCCGGACGTGACGGAGCCGCCCCAGACGAAGGAGAAGAGGCTCTCCCAGAAGGACAAGCTCGCGAACCTGCCCGCCCTCGCCATCGGCTGGCACCTGCCCGCCCAGACCTCGTCCGATTTCCCGGCCATGGTCCTGCTCAACACGATTCTGCAGGGCGACGAGTCCTCGCGCCTCTACCAGAGGCTGGTCAAGGAGAAGGAGATCTCGCTGGACTGGACGGCCGCGATCAACCTGTATCTCGGGAACGAGTTCGACTACAACGGGCCCATGCTGCTCACCGCGCGCACCACCTACAAGCCCGGGCACACGGTGGACGAGATCCTCAAGGAGGTGGACGCGGTCGTGTCCGACGTCCAGGCCCGCGGCGTGACGGCCAAGGAGCTGGCGGACGCGAAGGTGCGCTTCCGCTCGGCGTATTACGACCAGCTGGAGTCGGGGTTCGGCAAGGCGAACCTGCTCGCCGCCTTCACGCTCTTCCGCGGCGATCCGAACCTCATCAACACCGCACTCCAGGCCTTCGAGTCCGTGACGCCCGTGCAGGCCCAGACGGTGGCGAAGAAATACCTGGTGTCGTCGAACCGGACGGTGATCGATCGCGTGCCCGAGCCGAAAGCCGAGGGCGCGGCGAAGGGAGGCCGGTGATGCGCGCGCGCGTTCGTGCGATCGTCCTCGTCGCGGCGGCGGCGGCCGCTTTCAGTGCCTCCGCCCAGGCCGAGGTGAAGACGCCGCCCGCGCCGGGCCAGGCGCGGCCGGTGAAACTGCCCGCCATCACGGAGCGCACGCTGCCCAACGGCCTGCTCGTGGTGATGGCCCCGCTGCGCAACGTGCCGAAGATCACGGGCATCCTGACCTTCCACGTGGGCACGGGCACGGAGGCGGACATCCACGCCGGCGTGGCCGGGCTGGCCGCGCGCGTGGCCAACGAAGGCACGGCCACGCGGACGAGCAAGGCCATCAAGGAAGAGCTGCGCGCGATCGGCGGCTCGCTCAGCGTGGCCTCCGACTCCGACTCCACGACGGTGCAGGCGGGCGCGCTGTCGGAGTTCACCCCGCGCCTGCTGGCCCTGATGGCGGACGTGGTGGCCCATCCGTCCTATCCCGAGAAGGAGGTCGCGCTGGCCAAGGAGAACCTCGTCCAGGAGATCCACGACCAGCGGTCGCAGCCCGGCTTCCTGGGCACCGAGCGCTTCATGAAGGCGGTGTTCGGCACGCATCCCTACTCCTACGTGGCGCCCGACGAGAAGTCGGTGGCGGCCCTCCAGCGCGCGGACCTCGCGGCCTTCGCCGCGAAGTACTACGTTCCCGCCAACGCGCACCTGATCCTGGTCGGCGACTTCGACGTGGCCGCGCTGTCGAAGCAGATCGACGCCGCCTTCGCTCCCTGGAAGGCGGGGCCGAAGTTCGAGCCCACGCTGCCCGCGCCCCCGCGGCGCGACCGCCGCGAGATCTTCTTCGTGGACCGTCCCGGCTCGGTACAGTCCTCCATCCGCATGGGCAACATCACGTTCCCGCGCAAGGACGAGGACTACTTCGTCCTCCGCACCGCCAACGTGATCTACGGCGGCTCGTTCTACTCGCGGCTGACGCGCAACATCCGCGAAGCCAAGGGGTACACGTATTCTCCCTTCAGCTCGCTCGACACGCGCGCCTATTCGGGCTACTTCTCCGCGGGCGCGTCCGTGCGCAACGAGGTCACGGGGGCGACGATCCTCGAGATGATCTACGAGCTGGACCGCATGCGCGTCCTGCCCGTCACGGACGAGGAGCTGGCGGCGGCGAAGAGCTTCAGCGTCGGCAACTTCGCGATCGAGCTGGCCAGCCAGGGCGGCCTGGCCGGCCGTCTCAACACGGTCTACTTGTACGGGCTGCCCAAGACCTTCCTGGAGGACTTCCGCACGCGCATCGAATCGCTGACCACGGCCCAGATCGAGGCCGCGGCGGCGCGGCATCTGGACACCTACCGTCAAGCCATCGCGATCGTCGGCGACTGGCAGAAGGTGAAGGACCAGGTGACTCCGTTCGGGACGGTGACGGTGTACACGCCGGAAGGCGAGATCAAGAAGGGCGTGGACTAGCTAACGAGCAAACAACGGAGCTCGGCTCGTGCCGACGCTCTCGTGCCTCGTCGGCACGAGCCTCGATCACGGCCTTGGCTTTGCCTTGACCTTACGCGGGCGACCGCTCGCGGCACGTGACGCGCTCTTCCCGTGGCGTGCCGACTGCGGGCCGTGCGGCTCTTCGAGCCGGCCGTGGCTGGCGGCGTTCTTCGGGGCCGGCCGCGCGTGTCCGCCGCGCGCGCGCTCCTCGAGCACGCCCTTGATGAGCAGGGGCCACACCGTCGTCGCGTCCGCGTAGACCTCGGCGAAGCGGCCGCCCTCCGACTCGGGGACGAACTTGCCCCACGAGACGCCCTCCGAATACGTGCAGCCGGAGAGCCCGCCCCAGTGGGTGGGCTCGGGGCAGATGCGCACGGCGTATTGGTAGCGCGGCGGCTTGAGGTCGATGTCGAGGCGATGGTCCATGATGTCGATGTACGGCCCGACCTCCTGGGCCCAGTTGCGCGGCACGCCCCCCCCGATGGTGAAGATGCCGAGCCGCTTCGCGCCCAGGGCGAAGCGCGCGAAGCTGTTGAGGTCGAGGTAGGGGTTGTACTGGGGGATGGCCCCGAAGAGGTCCATCGGGTTCTTCGTGCCCGCCTTCTGGGCGCGCTTCATCGACCACGTCGAGAGGTCGAGGCCGAGCTCGGAGTCGGTGAAAGCGGGCACGTAAACGGGCACGCCCTTCTCGTAGGCGCTGCGCAGCACGCCCGATCCGCGCTCGTCTTCGGCCAGGACCTGCCCGAGCGCGCGGCACACGATCTCGCTCGAGAGGACCTGATCGCCGAGGCGGTCGAGCGCGCGCCGCGAGAACTCCTCGACGTAGTTGAGGTTCGCCTCCATCTCCAGCGTGTCGTAGACGCGGTTGTAGCCCTTCTCGAACAGCTCCTCGTCCGACATCCGGGGGTCGTGGCGGTAGTGGACGAGGCCGACCGCCTCGCTCAGGCCATGAGCCATGAGCGCGCCCGTGGACACGATGGCCTGCACCATCCCCTCGTCGATCATCTTGGAGATGACCTTGCCCATCTTGGCGATGGTCATGGCGCCGGAGAGCGTCATCACCACCTTGCAGTCCGGGTCTTCGACCATGGCCAGCATCACTTCGAAGGCTTCGCCCAGGCTCCGCCCGCTGAAGGCGGTGCGGGACATGCCGCGGAGGAGGTCGGCGAAGGACGTCACGCGATCGAGGTCGAGGCTCTCGAGCGCGACCAGGCCGTCGTGGCGGCCGTCGTGGAACTTGCGTGAGTCGGTCATGGCTCCGGTGATCGTATCGCAGCGCGGGTTGACGATGGAGGCGAGCTACTCGCGCCGCTCGTCCCGCGGGTCTCGGCGCGGCCCGAAGACGACCTCCGCCTCGTATTGATTGTGGCGGCGGCACCGGAGCGACAGGTTCTGGGCCGAGGTCGGACCGCCGAGGGCATACGGCTGGACGTGATGGAACTCCAGGAACGCGCGTTCAGTGCAACGGTGACCGTTTGGTCCGACGAACGCGCACTGGCCGCGGTCGTGCTGCCACACCACGCGCTTGTCGTGTCGGGGGACTTCACGTGATTGGGACGAAGCCGCTCTATCCGTCCCGGGACGGATAGGCGGGGACGGCCGCGGGTTCTTCGCCGCCCCGACCTTGGCGCTCTCGACCTTCGCGAGGAGCAGCGCGAGGGCTCGCTCCACGATCACGCCTGCGTCGCCATCCGGGATCTCGCGGCGGAGCAGAGCCTGCAGGCGACGAAGCCGCTCGTGGCTCTCCTTGCCGATGGTGAACTGGACGCGGTACCGCTCCGGGGACGTGTTCTCGATGATGGGACGACGTGCGGTTGGCGGAGCCGGGGCTGCTTCGGGCGGAATGTCTATGGTCGCGATGGTCTTTGTTCCCTCATCGGCGGCGGTCGTCCTCATCGGACTGGACGGGGGACTCGGGACGGGAATGGGAAGCTTTCGGACGGACGTCGGAACATCGGGCCGCGGCGCAAGCTCCGCGACCAATGCCTCGATCTCACGGCGGCTGCGGCCGCTGGCCTTGGCGAGCACGGCGTCGCAGTTCTCGGTCGTGAGGTGTTGGTGGAGCAGGCGGATGGATGTGAGCGACATCGCGCCCGACACCAACGATTCGAGGATCGCCGGCAAACGGCGGCAGGTCTTCGCGACCGTGATGCGGTTGCACGCGGCATCCTCCGACAGGCCGAGCGCCTCGGTGCAGTAGGCGAAGAGGGACCCGTACCCCTGTGCGGCGTACAGGGACGGTCGTGCGTCGAGCACGGCCAGATGGGCCACCAGCTCGGCCGAGGCCTCGCGCTCTTTGCGCGCCAGCGCGGCCAGTCGATCGAGAAGATCGTGATCCGATAGTGACGACGCGACAGCGAACATGTTCGTATTCATGTGCTCTGTGTATCACGGTCATTTTTCGCGCCCGCGCAACCGTCTTGGCGGCGTCAGGAGCAAACTTCTCCGTCATTTGCGCGCGCGAGGCACGTTCGCCGTGATACTCGCGTGGAAGGGTACAGAGCCCGCTGAGAGGCGCTCCCGGAGACGCTCGCGCATCAGGACGAACCGCGCACTCCAAAATGCGGGTCCGAAACTCGCGGGGCGCAAGAAAAAAGTGTGACGGAAATCCGAGACGAGCTCCGTTCGAACCAGGCTCGCTCGAGCCCCACCGTGCGGCAACTACAATGCCCACGTGCGCATTGCCGAGTTGCGAACCCGCCTCGACGACCTCTACGCGCACTACGACCATCGCTTCGTCGACCCCGACCCGCTACAGTTCGTCCGCCAGCAGACGACCGACCCCGACCGCGAAGTCGTGGGCCTGATCGCCTCCGCCCTGGCCTACGGGAACGTCAAGCAGATCAAGCGCAGCATCGCGCGCGTGGTCGAGCCGCTGGGCGCCCATCCCGCGGCGGCGATCGATCGCCTGGACGCCAAGGAGGCCAAGAGCCTCCTGCGCGGTTTCAAGCACCGCTTCAACGACGGCCGCGACGTGGCCTGCCTCCTCCTGTTCCTGAAGCAGATGCGCCACGAGGCGGGATCCGTGGAAGGCTTCTTCCTGAAGGGCCACAACCCGGACATGGCCGACGCGCTGACCTCGTTCTCCGAGCGCACGCTCGCCCTCGACCACGGCGGCCTCTATGCGGGGCGTCGCCTGCCCGCCGACGCCGGCGTCCGCTTCTTCTTCCCGTCGCCACGGGACGGCAGCGCCTGCAAGCGTCTCAACCTCTACCTGCGCTGGATGGTGCGCAAGGACGGAGTGGACCTCGGCGTGTGGAAGCGCATGGACCCCGCGCACCTGGTGATCCCGCTCGACGCGCACATCTACACGATCGCGCGCCGTGTCGGTCTGACCCGCTATCGCTCGCCCGGCTGGCCCATGGCCCTCGACATCACGCGGCGCCTGCGCAAGCTCGACCCGCGCGACCCCGTGAAGTACGACTTCGCATTCCATCGGATGGGCCTGTGGAAGCGCGAGGCGGAGATCGCCTCACTGAAGCGCTGACCGGGCTCCGGCCCCGCGTGTCATCACCACACTCTCCAATCCCTTGGATCCGCGTGCGTGCTAGTCTCGCGGCGCCGTTCCCGTCGAGCCAAGGAGCCCCCCGCGATGTCCACCACCATTCGAATGCGGCTGGCGCTGGCCACGCTCGCCGCGCTCGCGCTCGCCACCCGCACCGCCGCGGAAGACCCGGCGAGCGCGCCCGCCACCAAGAAGCCGCTGAGCGCGCTGCCCTACACGCCGAGCCTCGACGTGACGGCGATGGATCGCACCACCGATCCCTGCGTGGATTTCTTCCGGTATTCCTGCGGCGGCTGGAACAAGAAGAACCCGATCCCGCCCGACCAGGCGCGCTGGGACGTGTACGGCAAGCTCACGGACGACAACGTGCAGTTCCTGTGGGGACTCCTCGAAGAGGCGGGACGGCCCGCGCCCGGCCGCGATGCCGCCACCCAGAAGATCGGCGACTACTTCGCGTCCTGCATGGACGAGCCCGCCATCGAGAAGGCGGGCGCGAGCCCGCTGAAGGGCGATCTCGACGCCATCGGTTCTCTCTCCTCGAAGGATGCGCTGGCCCCGCTCCTCGGCCGCCTGCACCTCGGCAACGACAGCGCGGGAATGCTCTTCGGCTTCGGCTCCGAGCAGGACTTCAAGAACGCGTCGCAGGTGATCGGCATCGCCGTCGCGGGCGGTCTGGGTCTGCCCGATCGCGACTACTACACGAAGGACGACGCGAAGTCGCAGGAGACGCGCCAGCGCTACCTCGAGCACGTCGCGAAGATCCTGGGTCTCCTGGGCGCGCCGCCGGCGGCCGCGAAGAAGGACGCGCAGACGGTGCTGCGCCTGGAGACGGCGCTGGCCAAGGCCTCGCTGACGCGCGTGGATCGTCGCGATCCCTACAAGATCTATCACCGCATGCGCCGGGCCGAGCTGCAGGCGCTCACGCCCTCCTTCCCCTGGGACCAGTACCTGCGTGCCATCGGCCAGCCCGCCCTCGACGACGTCAACGTGACCGAGCCCGAGTTCTACAAGCAGGTCGAGAAGACGCTCAAGGGCGAGAGCCTCGACGACCTGAAGATCTACCTGCGCTGGCAGCTCGCCCACAACCGGGCGCGCTACCTTTCGTCGCCGTTCGTGAACGAGAACTTCGCCTTCTTCAGCGGGTACCTCCGCGGCGTCAAGGAGCAGCAGCCGCGCTGGAAGCTGTGCGTGGGCTGGGTGGACCGCGACCTCGGCGAGGCCCTGGGCCAGGTCTTCGTGCGCAAGGCCTTCCCGCCCGCCCGCAAGGCCTCGACGGTGGAGATGGTGCGGCAGATCGAAGGCGCGATGGAGCAGCGCATCAAGGAGCTGCCCTGGATGGGCGACGCCACCAGGCAGCAGGCCCTGGCCAAGCTCCACGGCATGGCCAACAAGATCGGCTATCCCGAGAAGTGGCGGGACTACACCGCGGTGGACGTCCGCCGCGCCGACTTCGTGGGCAACGTGGACCGGGCCGTGCGCTTCGAGTCGCGCCGCCAGCTCGAGAAGATCGGCAGGCCGGTGGACAAGGGCGAGTGGGGGATGACGCCCCCCACCGTGAACGCGTACTACAACGCCCTCATGAACGACATGAATTTCCCCGCGGGCGTGCTCCTGCCTCCCCTCTACGATCCGACCATCGACGCCGCTCCCAACTACGGCAACACCGGCACCACCATCGGCCACGAGCTGACGCACGGGTTCGACGACGAGGGACGCCAGTTCGACGCCCAGGGCAACCTGCGCGACTGGTGGACGGCGCAGGACGCGGCGGAGTTCGAGAAGCGCGCGGGCTGCATCGCCGACCAATACGCGCAGTACACCGTCGTCGACGACGTCAAGCTCAACAGCAAGCTCACGCTGGGCGAAGACGTGGCCGACCTGGGCGGGACCATCCTCGCCCTCCAGGCCTGGCGCAACGCCACGCGCAACCAGCGCCTGGCCCCCGTCGAAGGGCTCACCCCGGACCAGCGGTTCTTCGTCGGCTTCGCCCAGTGGGCCTGCGGCGACGAGCGTCCGGAGAGCAAGCGCGCCAACGCGATCACCAACCCGCATTCGCCGCTCGAGTACCGCATCAACGGCGTGGTCGTGAACATCCCGGAGTTCGCGGCCGCGTTCTCCTGCAAGCCGGGACAGCCGATGTTCAAGGCCCCGGACAAGGTGTGCCGGGTCTGGTGATGGCTCGCGGATCCGCTCCGCGCGTGGAGGCCTGACGGACGGCCCGCCGCGTCACGTCTTCGTCACCGGGGGCACGGGGTACCTGGGCCGCCGGCTGATCCCGCGCCTGCTCGCGCGCGGCCATCGCGTGCGCGCGCTCGTGCGCAAGGGCGCGGAGGGGCGCCTGCCCAGCGGCTGCGACGTCCGCACCGGCGACGCCCTCGACGCCGCCACCTTCTCCGGCGCGATCGGGCCCGCGGACACGTTCGTGCAGCTCGTGGGCACGCCGCACCCGAGCCCGGCCAAGGCCAAGGAGTTCGTGGCCGTGGACCTCGCGTCCATCCGCGCGTCGGCTTCGGCCGCCGCGGGCGCGGCCGTCCGCCATTTCGTGTACGTGAGCGTCGCCCACCCGGCGCCCGTGATGCAGGCCTACGTCGCCGTGCGCGTGGAGGGAGAGGCCCTGCTGGCCGCGAGCGGGTTGTGCGCGACGATCCTGCGCCCGTGGTACGTGCTCGGGCCCGGCCATCGCTGGGCGTCCGCGCTCTTTCCTCTCTATTGGATCGCGGAGCGCGTTCCCGCGAGCCGGGACACCGCGCGCCGCCTCGGCCTCGTCACCCTGGCCCAGATGGTGGCGGCACTGGTGTACGCGGTCGAACACCCCTCCGACCGCACGCGCGTGGTCGAGGTCCCGGACATCCGCCGCGGCACGTGGTGAGTCCCGCGGCGCCGCCTCAGATCCCCGGAGCCAGCAGCACCACGGAATAGCCCACCGCGGCGCGTCCCCCGTGGTTGCGATACGAGTGCCGCTGATCGCCGCGGAACACGACCACGTCTCCCGGCGAGAGGACCGATTCCTCGCCCGCGACCACGAGGTGGATCTCGCCGGACTCGCAGGTGAGGTACTCGCGCGTGCCCGGCATGTGCGGTATGCCCGGGATGCGGCCGCCGGCCGGGATCTCCATGCGGTCGATCACGACCCCGGGGATCGGATCGGGCAGCAGCTTGCGGATCACGCCGTCGCCCTGCTTGTGCGTCTCCAGGGCCTGGCGCGGATAGTGGCGTGAGGCCGCGCGCGGGGAGGAAGTCAGCTCCTCCAGCGGGACCTGGAGGGCGAGCGCGACCTTGTGGAGCACGGACAGGGTCGGGTTGGCGCTGCCCGACTCCAGGTGTCCCCAGGTGGCGCGCGGCACGGCGGAGAGCTTGGCCATCTGCTCCTGGGTCATGCCGCGCGACTCGCGGAGCTGGCGGATGTTGGCGGCCAGGCGCACGGCCAGCGGATCGCTCATTCCCAGAGGATAGAGCTCCGCCAATGCGTTGGCAATTTTGGTCACCCAATGGCAGAGGGCCCGTAATCTCCCAGGTAGAGGGAGGACGGCATGCAGATCGAAGGACGGTCGGCGCTGGTCACCGGAGGCAGCCGAGGCCTGGGGGCGGCGCTGGGACGCGCGCTGGCGCGGGAGGGCGCGCGGGTCGTTCTGATCGCGCGGGGAGCGGCGGAGCTGGCCCGCGTCGTGGACGAGATCCGCGCCGAAGGAGGCGACGCCCACGGCTTCGCGGCCGACGTCGGGGCGAAGGAGGACATCCACCGCATCGCGGGCGCGGCTTCCGCGCTGGCCGGGCCCATCGACATCCTCGTCCACAACGCGAGCACGCTGGGGCCGACGCCGCTGCGCCTCCTCCTCGATACGGAGTGCGAGGACCTGGGCCAGGTGCTCGACGTGAACCTGCTCGGGCCCTTCCGTCTCACCCGCGCGATCGTGGGCGGAATGGTCCTGCGCGGGCGCGGTCTCGTCCTGCAGGTGACGTCGGACGCGTCCGTGAACGGCTATCCGACCTGGGGCGCCTACGGCGTGTCGAAGGCGGCCCTCGACCACCTCGGGCGCATCTGGGGCGCGGAGCTGGACGGCACCGGCGTGCGCGTCCTCACCGCGGATCCGGGCGAGATGCGGACGGCCATGCACGCGGCGGCCATGCCGGACGCGGACCCGGCCACGCTCGCGGATCCCGACGCCGTCGCGCGCCGCCTGGTGGCCATCATCCACGCCGCGGAAGCGATCCCCACGGGGACGCGCCTGGAAGCGGCGCGCTGGACGCCGCCGCGCCCGCAGCCGATGGCGGTGGGCGCCGCCTTCCCGGCGGTGCGCCGGTGAAGACCGCCGCCTGGCCGCGCGAGCAGACGGAAGCGGAGCGGCTCCTCGTGGTCGATCCCGCCGCGGGGAAGATGGCCGACTTCGCCGTGGGCGACCTGCCCTCGCGCCTGCGCGCGGGCGATCTCCTCGTCGTCAACGACGCGGCCACGCTGCCCGCGAGCTTGCAGGCGCACGCCACGGACGGGGCGCCCGTCGAGGTGCGGCTCCTCGGTCCGGCCGACGAGGGGCAGTGGGCGGCGGCGGTGCTGGGCGCGGGCAACTGGCGGTGGCGGACGGAGGATCGTCCCGCGCCCCCGTCCCTGCCCGTGGGCTCGACCCTGACGTTCCGCGCCGCTTCTGATGACGCCGAGCCCCTGCGCGCCACCGTCGTCGCGGTCTCGGAGGTCTCGCCGCGACTCCTGCGCCTCGCCTTCGACCGGCAAGGGGACGCGCTGTGGTCGGCGGTCTATCGCCGCGGGCGGCCCGTGCAGTATTCGTACGTGCGCGCGCCGCTCGCCCTGTGGCACGTGCAGACGGCGTACGCCTCGCGCCCGTGGGCGGCGGAGGCGCCATCGGCGGGCCGGCCCCTCACCTGGCGCGTGCTGCTGGAGGCACGGCGCCGCGGCATCGCCCTGGCCGCGGTCACGCACGCGGCCGGCCTCTCCTCGACGGGCGAACCCGCGCTCGACGCCGCGCTCCCGTTACCCGAGCGCTTCGACATCCCCGAGGAGACGGTAGCGGCGGTGCGCCGCGCACGGGCCGCGCGCGGGCGCGTGGTGGCCGTGGGGACGACCGTGGTACGCGCGCTCGAAGGGGCGGCGGAGGCGGGCGGCGGAGATCTGCGGGCCGGAGAGGGACGGACGGGTCTGCGCATCGATCGCGCGTTCCGTCCGCGGATCGTGGACGGCCTCCTCACCGGCGTGCACCAGCCGGGGGAGAGCCACTTCGACCTGCTCCAGGCCTTCGCCCCCGAGCCGCTCCTGCGGCGCGCCCTCGCGCATGCGGAGCAGGAGGGCTATCTCGCCCACGAGTTCGGCGATTCCTGCCTGATCCTGCCGCGGTCGCTATAATCCGCGGCGGTTGCTCCGCCACTCCGCGCTGCTCGCGCTCGTCACCGGCACGTTCGCCTGCTGTGGCGACCGTGGGCCGGCCGCGACCACACCGCCGGCTCCCGACCTGCCCGTCGCCCTCCGTCCCACCGAGGGCGGCGCCGTCGACAGTCAGACGCCGTCGCTCGTCGTGATGAACGCGCGCGGCTTCGACGCCGGCCAGGCCACGTACGAGTTCGTGGTGCTCGACGCGGCGGGCACGCGCGTGGTCCAGGACATCAAGGACGTCGCGGCCGGCACCGGCCAGACGGAGGGCACCGTGCCCGCGGCCCTCGAGCGGGGACGGGCCTACCAGTGGAAGGCGGTCGCCCATGCGGGCGAGCGCCAGGCCGAGTCGAAGCCGGTCGCGTTCGAGATCGCGGTCCCTTGTACGCCTGGCGACCCGTACGCAAAGGCGGTCGTGGACGTGTTCCTCTCCGACTGCGCGCGGCGGACGAATCGCCGGGCCCTGCTCGATCCGCGGAGCGTCCTCGGCCCCCCGGATGCCCGAGGCAGCAGCGACGAGACCTACTCCGGAATCCTGAGCCTGGGCGAGGACGGATACGTGACCGTCGACATGGGCGTGTGCATCGCCGATCAGGCCGGACCGGACGTGCGCGTCTTCCAGTACGTCCAGTTCGAAGGAGTCGGAGTCGACGTCTCCGGGAGCCCGGACGGTCCGTGGACGGATCTCGGCACGCAGCCCTGCGGCGACGGGGGCACGGGCGACCGCTCGAACCACTGCGACTTCGACCTCGCCGGGACGGGCCTCAAGGCCGTGCGTTACGTCCGCGTCTCGGACGGCGAGCGGTACCCCTGCGAGCGGGCGGGCACGCGCAGCGAAGGCGCGGACGTCGACGCCGTTCAGGCCCTGCACGTGAGGAACTGAGGCGCTCAGCCCTCGCTGGCGAAGAGGCGGAGCTCCTCGCCGCCTTCGGTGAATCGCGCGACGCGCTCGAGCCGGAAGCCGAGCTTGCCGAGCAGCCGGATCGAAGCCTCGTTGTCGAGCGAGGTGATGGCGACGATCCGGCGCAGCCCGAACTGGTTCCGCCCCTGGGCCAGCACCGCCGCCGCCGCCTCGAAGGCGTACCCGCGCCCCCAGTAGGCCGGGAGCAAGGCGAACCCCAGGTCGACGTCCTCCAGCCAGTCGCGCTTGAGCAATCCGCAGATCCCGATGGGCGCGCCGCCCTCCCGGAGCTCGACCACGTAGAGGCCGTAGCCCGATCGGGCGTAGCTGGCCAGGGGACCCTCCGCGATATAGCGGCGGGCGTCGTCCTCGGTGCGCACGCCCTTGTCGCCGATGTGGAGCAGGAACGAGGGCTCGTTGAGGAGGCCGAGGACGAACCCGGTGTCGCCGAGGTCGAAACGGCGCAAGGTGAGACGCCCGGTCTCGAGGGCAGGCAGCATAGACTTACCGGTCATGAGCCAGAGCGTCCCGCCCGCGGGCGAAGCCCCGGACGTCGTGCGGATCATGAAGGAGATCCGCGAGTCCATCCAGCGCAAGCGCGCCCAGGGCATCTACACGGACGAGGAAGTCGAGTCCCTGACCAGCCTGCGCCTGCGCGCCTACGGTGAAGAGGCGCGCATCGACGGCAAGCTGCTCGAGCGGCTCCTCGGCCCCACCCACGACTGGAACATCGCCACCGACTACCTCATCCGCACCCAGCGCACCGGCCCTTCCGCGCGCGCGCTGATCCTGGCCAAGAAGCTGGTCCGGCCGTTCGTGCGCCTCTACACCGACCACCTGCTGAACCGGCAGGCCCAGATCAACCTGTACCTCGCGCACCTCCTGCACAACAACGTGCGGGAGACGGCCCGCCTGCAGGTGGAGCTGCAGGCCCTGCGCCACCGCGTGAAGGTACTCGAAGGCAACAAGCCGATCGAATGACACACGGCGGCGCACCCCAATCACATGCGGCTACCGACCTAGCCTCAGCACTTTCCCTCCCCCCGTATGTGGGGGAGGGATAGGGTGGGGGGGTCGATGAAGCTAGGCCTCATCGTCCAGCGCTACGGCGAAGAGGTGATCGGGGGCGCGGAGCTGCACGCGCGCTGGATCGCCCAGCGCCTGGCCGAGCGGCACCAGGTGGAGGTGCTGACCACCTGCGCGGTGGACTACCTCTCCTGGGAGAACAAGTACGAGCCGGGCCTCACGACCGTGGGCGGCCTCCCCGTCCGCCGTTTCCCGGTGGCGCGGCGGCGCACTCCGGAGGGGTTCGACGAGCTGAGCTCCAAGGTCCACTTCTTCGAGCACGCGGACGACGAGGAACGCCGCTGGATCGAGGAGCACGGGCCGGTCACGCCCGAGCTGATCGAGCACCTGCGCGCGCATCAGGGCGGGTATGACGCGCTCGTCTTCTTCTCGTACCGGTACTGGACGACCTATCACGGCCTGCAGGTCGCGCCCCGGAAGAGCGTCCTCGTGCCCACGGCGGAGGACGACGGCGCGGTGCGGCTGCGCCTCTTCAAGCCCTTCTTCCGCCTGCCCGGCGCGTATGCCTTCAACTCTGTCGAAGAGAAAGACCTCCTTCTCAAGATGACAGGGGCGGACGCGCTCCCGGGCGAGGTCGTGGGCGTCGGCATCGAGGACACGACGGTCGTCTCCGCGGACGAGATACGCAAGCGGCTCGACGTGCTCGGCGACTACATCGTCTACGTGGGCCGCATCGAGCGCGAGAAGGGCTGCTCGCGCCTGTTCGAGGACTTCCTCCGCTACGTGCAGGAGCGGGCGCCGCACCTGAGCCTGGTGCTGGTGGGGAAGGCGGTCCTGCCCATCCCCGTGCACACGAACGTCACGCACCTCGGGATCCTGTCCGACGCGGAGAAGCTCTCCGTGATCGGGGCCAGCCGCCTCCTCGTCCATCCCAGCGCGTTCGAGAGCCTGTCCATGGCCCTGCTCGAAGCCTGGAAGATGGAGCGCCCCGCCCTCGTCAATGGCCGCTGCGGGGTCATGCGCGGTCAGGTGCAACGCGCGAACGGCGGGCTCTACTACGCGTCCTACGAGGAGTTCGCGGAGGCGCTGGGCTGGCTGCTCGCGCACCCGCGTGAGGCGGACGCCCTCGGCCGCTCCGGGCGCACGTATTACGAGACGAACTACGCCTGGCCGGTGATCATGGAAAAGTACGAGCGGCTCCTCGCCTCCGTGCATGGGCGCTGACCCTTCGCGCCGGCTGCGGCTCGGCTTCGTCATCCAGCGCTTCGGCGTCGAGGTCGCGGGCGGCTCCGAGCTGCACTGCCGCTGGCTGGCCGGACGCCTGGCGCGCCGGCACGACGTCCGCGTCGTGACGACGTGCGCCCTCGACTACCTCGAATGGCGCAACCACTACCCGCCAGGCGCGGATCACGTCGACGGTCTGCCCGTCATCCGCCATCCCGTGAAGCGGCCGCGCGACGAGCATCGCTTCGCGCTCATCTCCGACCTCGTCTTCCACGAGGAGCACACGCTCGAGGACGAGCGGCAGTGGGTGGTCGAGAACGGGCCCGAGAGTCCGGAGCTCGTGCGCTCCCTGCGTGGCCTCTCGGACGTGGACCTCTTCGTCTTCTACTCGTACCGCTATTACCAGAGCTTCTTCGGCCTGCCCACCGTGCGGGACCGCGCGGTGCTCGTCCCGACCGCCGAGGAGGACCCGGCCATCGAGCTCCCGGTCTTCGGCGATCTCTTCCGCAGCCCGCGCGGGATCGTCTACCTGACGCCGGAGGAGCGCAGCCTTGTGCAGGGGATGAGCGGCAATGCCGCCGTGCCTTCGGTGGTCGTGGGCAGCGGGATCAACGTGCCCGAGCGACATGGCGACGTCGACGTGCGCGCGCGCTTCGGGATCGCAAGCCCCTATGTCCTCTACGTCGGCCGCATCGACCGCAACAAGGGGGCGGACCGGCTCTTCACGCACTGGCAGAGGCTGGCCGAGGAATGGCCGGACCTGCCGCCGCTCGTGCTCGTGGGCCGGCCCGCGCTCGCGATACCGGACCATCCGAAGATCCGCCACCTCGGGTTCGTCTCCGAAGAGGAGAAGTTCGCGCTCATCGCCGCCTGTGACCTGCTCGTGCTCCCGAGTCCCTACGAGAGCCTCTCCGTGATCGTCCTCGAGGCCTGGGCCATGGGCCGGCCCGTCCTGGTCAACTCCGCCTGCAAGGTCCTGGAGGGGCAGTGCGTGCGCAGCGGGGGCGGCCTCTTCTACCGCGGCTACTCCGAATTCGCGGAGGCGCTGCGGCGGCTGCTCGCGGACGCCGAGCTGCGCCGCCGGCTCGGAGAGGCGGGCCGGCGCTACGTGGCGGCGGAATACGACTGGGACGTGGTGGAGCGGCGCACCGAGGAGTTCCTTCGGAGCCTGGCCCGCTGAGGATGGTGCGCGCCGGAGCCCTAGACCGCGCTGGCCACGCGCACCATCGCTTCTCCGAACGTGTCGCGCCGCCAGCGGCGCAGGCCTTCGACGGCGTCGAGGTCCGAGGGCGAGCGAGGCGCGGCCTCCGCCACGCGCTCGAGCAGCCGCTGGGGCAGGACCACCGAGACGTCGAGGGCCAGCCGCTTCGCCTCGGCCGTGCGCCACGTGCGCAGCGCGTCGATGCGGCGCCGCGTCGCTTCCGACACGACCGGCCGCGGGGCGGCGGGCAGGCGGGGCCAGGCGTCTTCGGGCAAGGCCCACGCGCGCACGACGGCGTCGAGGAGAGAGGCCGCTTCGCGATGGACGCGGGGCGAGAGGCCCTTCAGCTTGTGCAGCTCCTCCAGGGTGGCGGGGTGACGCTCCGCGAGGTCCATCAGCGTCTCCGAGGAGACGATCTTGAATGCGGGTACGTCCGTGCGATCGGCGATGGCGTCGCGCCACAGGAACACGGCCTGGAGCACGGCCTGCTGCCGGCGCGACAGGCGGCGCGCTCCCTTCACCTTCTGCCAGGCGTCGGCGTCGCGCCCGCGCCGCGCGGGCTCCAGCGCGGCCACGGCCGCGCACTCCTCGCGCACCCACTCCAGGCGGCCCAGCTCCTGGAGGGCGGCCACCAGGCGGTCGTGCAGGGGAATGAGGTGCGCGACGTCGGCCAGGGCGTAGGCCTCCTGGGTTGGAGTGAGCGGGCGGCGCGACCAGTCGTCCTTCTGGCTGTCCTTGGCCAGCGCGACGCCGAACTCCGTGCGCAAGAGCGCCTGCAGGCCGATCTCCGGCCGACCGAGCACGCGCGACGCGATCATGGTGTCGAAGACGCTCGCGAACGTGAACCCGAAGTCGCGCTTGAGGGTGGTCACGTCGTAGTCGGCGCCGTGCAGGACCTTCACGATCGTGGGGTCGGCGAGGAGCGGCGCCAGCGGAGACAGGTCGCGGGCGGCCAGGGGATCGACCAGCCAGCCGCCTTCCTCCACCCCGACCTGCACGAGGCAGACCTTCTCGCGATGGTGGTGGAGGCTGTCCGATTCCGTGTCGAGGGCGATGGCGCGGCGGCCCGCGAGCGACCCGACCACTTCCGCCAGCTCACCCGTGGTGCGGATCCATCGGGTCACGGGCGCAGTATAGGGGAGCCGGCGAGGTTGCGCCCATGACGGGCGGCCTGCGCGTCCGGGCCGGCCTCGCCCTCGCTTTCGTCGCGGGGATCGGCGCGCTGCTCCTCGCGTCTTCGCCCCCGACGTTCCCGTCGTGGGTGGCGCACCTCGTCGCGCTCGAGTTCAGCCTGGCCCTCTCCGCCGCGGCCGCGCTCGCCCTCGTCGTGAGCGCGGGGGCGCACACGCGCGCCGCGGACGTGACCCGTATCGTCGCGGTGCCGGCGCTGGTGGTCGGCCTGATCCCGGCCTTGGTCGCGATTCCCTCGTATCGGGCGGAGCAGGCGCCGTTCTCGCTGGCGGCGTACCTGCCCGGGCACCGTCCGGATCCGCCCGCGCGGCGCGACGTGATCCTCGATCCCGCGCGTCCGGACCTGGCCGTGGACGTGGACCTGCCCTCGGGCGCGGGGCCGCATCCGTTCGTGATCGTCGTCCACGGCGGAGCCTGGCGCAGCGGCGACAAGGGCGAGATGCGGCACGTCTCGCTCGCGCTCGCGCGCGCCGGCCACGTCGTGGTGGACGTGCGCTACCGGCTGGCGCCCGCGCATCCGTTCCCGGCCTCCGTCGCCGACGTGAAATGCCTGCTCGGCCGTCTGCGCGAGCGCGCGGGGGAATTCGGGATCGATCCGCGCCGCGGGGCGCTACTCGGACGATCGGCGGGCGGGCAGGTCGCGCTGGTGGCGGCGTATTCAGCCGGGGACTCGCGCCTGCCGCCCGCATGCGCCGTGGACGACGCGCCCGTAGCCGCGGCCGTCTCGATCTACGGGCCGACCGATCTCGCCTGGGGGTACGCGAATCCCGTGCGGCCCGACGTCGTGCAGGGTCCACACGTCCTGGAGCTCTACCTCGGCGGGCCGCCCTCCGCGGTGCCGGACGCGTACCGGCTCGCCTCGCCGATCGCCTGGGTGGACCGTCCGCTGCCGCGGACGCTGCTCGTCCACGGCACGGGCGACCGCCTCGTCTCCGTGGAGAATGCGCGGCGCCTGGCCCGCGCCCTGCGCGAATCGGGCCGTCCCGTCGAGGTCCTGGAGATACCGCTGGCCGACCACGGGTTCGACGCGCACGCGGGCGGGCTCGCGGATCAGCTCGCGCAGCACGCGATCGTGCGGTTCCTCGGAGCCGGCGCCGCGATCAGCCGCTAGCCGTGGTGTCCCGCGCCGGCGGAGCGGCATCGACCGCCGCCGTCGCGGCAATGGGCGCGCGGCAGTCCGGGCAGAAGCTCCAGTCGGGCTTGAGCGGGTACTGGCACTTCGCGCAGAACACGGTGGACAGGTCGGCGCCACAGTAGGGACAGCCGGCCTTTCCTCCGTTGAGCTTCTTGCCGCAATGCGGACAGCGCAGGTCGGCCGACCCGTCCGGGCGAGAGATCAGGTACACGAGCAGGCCGATCAGGTTGCCCACGAGCACGAGGAAGGCCCACAGAAGCGGCCGCGGAAGGCGGCGGTCCTGGGCGTCGATGTACACCCAGCTCGGCACCAGGAACCACAGCCAGAGCAGGCAGAGCACGGCAACCCCGGCCGAAAAGTTTTCGAGGTCGCGCCAGAGATCGAGAGACCTCTCGATGTCCGTGAGTGGCCGGCCCATCTCGATGGCCTTCAGGTTCAGGCTGCCTGCGATCGCGCCCTGCGCCGCCTGGATGGGGCTGGAGAGGAAGAGGACGTTCACGCCGTAGTGCGGGTTGCGATCGTCGTCGTAGCGGCGCCACCACTCGTCGTCGCCGCGCTTGCGCGTAGACGCATCCGGCAGCCCGGGCTTGATGGGCGCGATCGGCCGGTCTTCATGCAGGAGCGTGCGGAGGAACTGGTCGCGGGTCGCGAAGTGGTTGTCCTCCGTGATGGCCTGCTGGCTCTGGTCGTAGACCGTGTTGAGGCGCGCGAAGGCGTCCGCGGGGACGCCGAAGACGAACTTGCCGTCGTTGGCGGTGGCCCACACGTAGAGGACGCGGTTCGGGCGCTGGCGGTAGTGCTCGGCCTGGATCTCGGCGATCACCTTCGGGTCGACCGGCAGGCCCGTGATCTTCTGCGCCATGCCGTCGAGCAGCGCCTGGTCTTCGGCGGCGACGCGCGTCATCCACTCCTGTTGCGCCTGGCGCCCGGCCGCCGACGCCCGTCGCATCTGACGGCCGGCGATCGTCGTCGTCAGGGTGGCCGCGACGAGGACACCGAGCCCGATGAGGGCGGCGCGCCGCACGATCGTCTTTCTCTCCACGAGATCTCCTATGTATGAGCGCTCAGAGTGTGGCGCGGGCCTCGGCTTTCGAGGAAAAGGGCGGGGGCCAGGGCCAGCGTGGCCAGCCCTCCCAGGGCGAGCAGGCACAGCGCGGCGACGGGCGTCGGCCCGATCAGGTCGAGTAGAGCGAGACCCTCGGAGCCGGGGGCCGAGGCCCAGGCCTCCAGCCCTCCGGACAGGACGCGGATCACCGCCACCAGGGCCGCCATCACGGGAACGAGCGCGAACAGGGGAAGCGCGTCCGGGGCCGACGACGGCTTCGGCGCCTGGCGGGGCGCGGCCGCGGCGCGTGCGAGCACGCGCGCCCGCAGCGTCGCCGGCGCCGGCTCATCCACCCACGTGTCGAGCGCCCCTTGCAGGGTCGACAGCTCCGCGACGTATTGGCGGCAGGCGGAGCAGCTCTCCAGGTGCGCGCGTGCGGCGTCGAGCGTCCGCTCGTCACCTTCGGCGAAATGGACGGCGAGCGCGGCCCCGCGGTGGCGGCATTCCGTCACGCGCATGGAGTTTCCTCGACGCCGAGGAGGACGCGGAGCTCCGCCACCGCCCGGTGGAACCGCGCCTTCAGCGTGCCTTCGGGGGCGCCCGTCAGGCGCGCGATCTCCGCGAACTTGAGCTGCTGGTACATCCGCAGCACCACGATCTCCCGCAGGAGCGGTGACAGGCGGGCCAGGGCCGCCTCGACGCGCCCTTTCTCCTGGGCCCGAACGGCCAGGGCCTCCGGCCCTTCGGTGAGGGCGGGCAGCTCCTCGGCCGCCTCCGGCTCGAGGTGCCTCACGCGGTAGCGCTTCCGCGACAGCTCGCTCCGCGTCAGGTTCAGCGCGATCGTGAACAGCCACGGCTTGAAGCTGCCGCGCTCCCCGCGGAAGAGGCGGGCGGTCGTCCACAGCCGCGTGAAGGCTTCCTGCATCAGCTCCTCGGCCACGTCCCGCCGTCCGGCCAGGCGGAGGATGAGGTTGAAGGTCGGGCGCTCGTACCGGTCGTAGAGGGCGCTGAGGGCTGACGCGTCGCCGCCCGCCACGGCGGCCATCAGCGCCTCGTCCGTCTCTTCCATCCGGGGGCCATCATAGGGAGGTACTGGAGGTCTTGCCGAAAGGTTGCCTGGCTTGACGCCACGCGAGGGGGCGGGGAAGCTTGGTGGCTTGACCCCGTGGCGTCGTGCCCTGTTGGCCCTGGCCGGTGCGTGCCTGGTGGCGGCCGCGCCCGTCGCCCCGGTGGCGGCGCCCTCCGCCCGCAAGCTTCTCGCGCCGACCGACTTTCCCGGCTGGCAGACCCACAACGTGACCTCGCCCGTCGTCGTTCGCGATCCCGCCCGCGGCGTGTGGCGCATGTATTACACGGGTTCCGCGACCGACCAGGTCGGCGCCGCCGCCTGGGACCTCTGGAGCACGGGAGTCGCCACCTCGCCAGACCTGCTGGCCTGGAGCTATCCCGACGACTACGCGCCGGTCCTCGTCGGCCATCGGTTCCATGAGGGCGAGCTCGTGGACTTCTCGGGCGGCGAGCGGCCGTTCGACATGGTCTTCGCCTCCGTCACCTCGGTCCTCCGCGAGGGCGCGCAGTGGCGGGCCTGGTACACGGCGTGGGGCGGAGACGAGCGGGCCCTGGGCGCGGGGCGCGTGGAGCCGGTCCACTTCCGCATCGGCCAGGCCACGTCGCCCGACGGCCTCGTCTGGACCAAGCGCCCGGGCGCAGGCGAGCTCGGGTCCGCGCTCGGGCTGGGAGCCGCCGGTGCGATCGACGGGCTGGCCGCGGGCCATCCCGCCGTCGTCAAGGCGGGCGCGACGTATCACCTCTGGTACGAAGCCTACGACGGCCGCACCTGGCGCATCGCGCACGCGCGCTCCGCGGACGGCGTGTCCTGGCGGAAGCAGGGCGTCGCCGTCGAGCCCGGCGCCGAAGGCGCGCTGGACGGCTTGGGCGCGCGCCACCCGGTGGTGCGCCCTGCCGCCGCCGGTTACGAGCTCTGGTACGAGGGCCGGTCGGCGGAGCGGCCCTCGTTCCACGTCCTGCGCGCGCGCAGCGCCGACGGCATCACGTGGACCAAGGATCCGGGCGAGATCACCCTCCATCCAGATCCGCCGGTGAAGGACGACGAGCACATCCACGTCGGCAGCCTGCTCGCGCGTCCGGACGGATCGCTGCTCGTGGTCTTCGCGAAGGAGACCGCGAACGCGCGGGCCGCGACCTGGGGCACGCTGGTGGACCGCAGCACCGCGATCTACAGCGAGACGATCCGGCCGTGAGGACACGCGCTTTCGGGATCGCGCTGGCGGCCGCGGTCGCGGTGACGGCGGGAGCGGCGATGCGCGTCCACGGCGAGGCGGGGACCCCGCTCGCCTGGGCCTCGAAGAGCCGCTATCGCCTGCTCCTCGACGTCGATCCACGCGGGGTCCGGCGCTCGCACTCCGCGGCCGCCGTGGACCTCGACTTCGCGGCGGAGCTGGCCGCGCGCGGCGCCTCCGGCACCGTGGACGAGTCCACGATCGACGTCGTCGCCTACGACGGCGAGGGACGGCCCCGTCCCTACGATCCGAGCCGTCCCGCGGACGAGCGCGTCCTCGTCCCCTGGCGCCTCGACCGGTTCTATCCGGGCGAGCGGGTGAGGCTGAGCTTCGTCGTGCCCGACGAGCGCGCCACGCGATTCGCGGTCTACTTCGACACCGAGGACCGCGCGCGGCCGCCGCGTTATCCGGGGCTCGTGGGGGACGGCGATCTCTTCACGGTCGGATGGGGCCGGCGCGAGATCGCGGCCAACGCCAACGACACCTTCGTGGACCTCGATGGCGACGGCGACCTCGACCTCGTGAAGGGCGGCACCGAGCCGTTCCTCTACGTCTACGAGAACCGCGGGCAGGGCCGCTTCGTCGACCGCGGCCGGCTCACCTCCGGCGGCGAGGTGCTCATGTTCCCGCGCGACGACGCGAACCGGAGCTGGGTCTCGGTGGAGTTCGCGGACTGGGACGGCGACGGCGACCCGGACCTGTTCGCGTCCTTTCGCGCGGGCCCCTACGAGAACCGCGTCGTGCGGTACGAAAACGTCACGGTCAAGGGCGGACCCCTCACCTTCACCGATCGCGGGCCGATCGTGACCGTGTCCGGCGTGCCCCTCACCGGCCGCGTCACCTTCCTGGACTGGGACGGCGACGGCCGGCTCGACGTGCTCACGCACGCGGACGACACGGTGACGCTGCATCGGCGCGTCGGCACGGGCAACGCCGTCGCGGATATGGTCCTCGCGGACGGCGTGTGGGTGGAAGCGAACGGCACGCCCATCCGCTTCGGCGACGCCCGGCTCGACGCCGCGGACATCGACGGTGACGGCGACCTCGACCTCTTCGCGGGCACGGAGGACGGCCGCGTCTACTTCTTCCGGAACGTGGGGACACGCACCGCGCCCGTCCTGGAGGGCGGGCGCATCCTCGCCTACTACGGCTACATGGACGCGAAGGCGGGAGTGAAGGTCGCCGATTTCGACGGGGACGGCCTCCTCGACTTCGTGGTGGGCCGCTACTGGGAGCGCTCGCCCCATGGCGACGAGCCCCGCGTGTCCGGGCGCCTGTATCGCAACGTGGGGACGCGGACGGAGCCGCGGTTCGAGGTGCGCGACGCCGCGGGCGGTGCGCCGTACACCGAGCGCTTCCAGCCCGCGGACGCCATGAGGCAGAACGGCGTGCGCGCGGTGGACTGGGACGACGACGGCCGCGTCGATCTCCTGGCCGGGGACTCCGACGGCTTCGTCTGGCTCTTCCGGAACACGGCCGGGCCCCTCGCCCCCGTCTTCGCTCCCGGGGTGCGGCTCCTGGCCGGTGGACGCCCCCTGCGCGTGTACGGCGAGGAGCCGGACGCCCGCGCCGCCGGCTACGCGCGCGTGGACGTGACGGACTGGAACGAAGACGGGCGCAAGGACCTCGTCGTGGCGGACGGACGCGGCTGGCTGTGGCTGTTCCTCAACCGCGGGACCAGCGCCGCCCCCGTGCTCGACGGCGGCCGCCGCATCCGCGCCAACGGCCACCCCATCGACGGCACGTCACGCGCGAGCGTGCTCGTGCGCGACTGGGACGGCGACGGGAAGAAGGACGTCATCTTCGCGATGGTCGGCGAGGGCCCGAGCGCCACCTACGACTGGCCTCCGCTCCGCAACGCGGACCGCAAGTTCGACCGCGGGTTCCTCTTCTACAAGAACTTCGGCACCAACGCCGCCCCCGAGCTGGGGGCCCCGAAGTGGATCAAAGCCGGCCCCGACGCCACCGAGATCGACCTCCTGCGCCCCAACCTCGGCGACTTCGTGGACTGGGACGGCGACGGCAAGAAGGACTTCATCGGCTGCGAGTTCGAGCTGGACTGTCGCTTGTTCCGCAACACGTCCCCTGGGGCGGCGGGGAAACGGCCACGCTTCGATTCCTCCGCCGAGGGCGTCGTGATCCTCAAGTCCTGGACAGGGCAGATGATTTCGGGCGTGGACGCGCGCGATTGGAACGGAGACGGGGACCTCGACCTGCTGACCGGGATGGGACACGGAGGTAGCGGGCTGCGGTTCTTTGAGAGGGATCATGTAGAAGACTTGCTGCGCGGAACGCTGCCCGTTGTGACGATCGATCGCGCAGCTGACCCTGTTACCCGCCCGTAACTAGACGGAGCATCCGTTCTGATGACAGACCGACCTGGCCCCAACCCCTATCTGTTAATCGTGTCGATCGATTTCCGTTGCTTCCAAAATGGCACCGGCTCCTTGACCTCTCTGAGCCTCTGCGCCCGCTCTCTATCCACGCGATAGACGTAGATCGAATAGCCGATCCTCTCGTCCGGCGGCTCGACGGTGAGCCAATCCAGGCAGCCCGCCTCGATGCGCCGGGGCCGGTGCACCTCGATCGCTTCCAGCGCGTACACGCCCGACTGGGGCCGGCAGGGCGGAGCGCTGTAGGCGATGCCCCAATATTCGGGCCGCCCGCTGTACCGCGTGTAGTAGATCGAGGAGAGACCCTGCGCGGCCTGCCAGTCCGCCAGACGCTTCTGGTCCTGGCCGCTGCTGTCGCCGATGACCAGGTATTGCGGGCCGTTGTCCGGACCGCCGATCCAGGAGTTGAAGAACATCAGGTAGTGCGGGTGGACGCGCCGCGCGCCGACCACCGCCACGGCCAGGGCGAGCGCGCCCGCCATCGGCGCCCACCGTCCCAGCGCGCACAGGGACGGAAACGTGCGCCCCGCCCACAACATCGCCATCGGGTAGGCGGGCAGGATGTAGCGCAGCCCGAGTTGCGTGCGTCCCAGGCTCATGACCACGATCAGAAGCACGGGGTACGCCCAGAGCGCGGCGTCCAGGAGGAGGTCCGCTCCCCGCGGCCGTTGGACGAGCCAGGCCATCACGAGCAGGACGGCCAGAGCCTGCGCGCCCAACGTCGTTTTCAATGCGAGCGCGACGGGATAGAAATACCACCAGCCGCCGAGGCCGGTTTCGCCGAAGAGGTAGCCGCGGTGCCCGCGCGCCCCGTGGCTCACCTGCTGGAGCGCGCCCGTGATCCAGGCCGGGAACGGAACGGCGGAAAGCGGACCGGCGCTTCCCACCGTGAAGCCGTAGAGCGCCCACAGCGTGAGCGCACCGGACGCGGCCACGAGGCCGGTGACGGCGATCACCGGCCGCGCCCACGGACGGCCGCCCTCGTGGGCGCCGCACGACGCGCGCCATGCGCACGCCAGGACGGCCACGCCGGCCGCGCCCAGCGCGGTGATCTTGCAGGCGACGGCGAGCCCGGCGCCCACGCCGACCAGGGCCGCGCGTCCCCAGCGGGGAGACTCGAGATAGCGCGCCGTGGCCCAGGTCAGCGCGATCACGAAAGCGGTCACCCAGGCGTCGAGCGTGGCCAGGGACCCCGCCGCGAGCACGGCGGGCGAGAAGCACCAGAGGGCGTGCGTGACGGCGCCGGCGACGGGGCCGAAGCGCAAGGCGACGCTCCACAACAGGAGGCCGGCGAGCACCGTGACCGCGATCGTGGTGAGGCGCGCGGCCAGGAGGATGCGCTCGACGTGGGCGCGATCCTTGTACCAGAGGACGTAGTTCTCGGCGCGCGCCATCTCCCGCGGCGTCGCGCCCAGGGCCGGCTCCACCGCGCGCATCGCGAGCGCGAACGCCCACTTGGGCAGCACCGGCGAGTCCGGATTCACGTCGAAATCGTGATGGGCCCAGAGGATCGCCGCCGCGGGCAGGTAGATGTCCTCGTCCACCGTGTCCGACTTGTCACGCGCGGTCGACACGAGAAGGAATGCCTGGGCTGCGGCCATGAGCAGCGCCAAGGCGAGGGGCAGGCGGCGGTTCAAGCCTACTTCTCGCGCTCCTTGGCCTCGTCCCAGAGCGCATCCATCTCACCGAGGCTCGCGTCCGCCGGCTTCCTTCCACCCTCGCGCAAGCGATCCTCGACGTGGCGGAAGCGGCGGCGGAACTTCCGGTTCGCGCCCTTGAGCGCGCTCTCGGGGTCGTGCCCGAGCATGCGCGCGACGTTGACGGCCGCGAAGAACAGGTCGCCGACCTCTTCCCCTACGCGCGCGTCCGCGGCGCGCCCGGCGGCCAGTGCTTCCTTGAGCTCCCGGACCTCCTCGTCGAGCTTGGCCAGCGCGCCCGCGGCGTCCGGCCACTCGAACCCGACGCGGGAGACCTTGGTCGTCATCTGGAACGCTTCCATCACCGCGGGCACGCCCTTGGATACGCTGTCCAGCATCGACGCATCCGCGCGTCCGGCTTCCTTGTTCTCGGCCGCCTTGATCGCTTCCCAGCTCCGCAAGACCTCACCCGATGTGCTCGCCTTGTCGTCCGCGAACACGTGGGGATGCCGGCGCACCATCTTCTCGGAGACGCGCGCCACCACGTCCGCGATCGAGAATCGCTTCTCCTCGTCCGCGATCTGCGAGTGGAAGACGACCTGGAGGAGCAGGTCGCCGAGCTCGCCCGCCAGCTCGGCATCGTCACCCTCGTCGATGGCCTCCAGCACCTCGTAGGCTTCTTCGACCAGCATCGGCTTGAGGCTGGCGTGGGTCTGCTCGCGGTCCCAGGGGCAGCCGCCGGGGGCGCGGAGACGCGCGATCAGCGCCACCAGCGCGTCGAAGGCCGGGCCGGGCGGGGAAGACGGCCGATCGGAATCCATGGCGCACTCTAACCCAGGGCCCTTGACGTGCCGTCGCCGGACCTTGTACGTATGGCCCGTGGAATTCGTGATCCGGCCCGCCCGCCCCGGCCGCGACATCGAGACCGTTCGTGCTCTCTTCGACGAATACGCCGCCGAGCTGGGTGTCGATCTCTCCTTCCAGGGCTTCGAAGCGGAGCGCGACGCGTTGCCCGGTGATTACGTGCCGCCGCGAGGACGCCTCCTCCTGGCCGAGACCCCCGGGGCCGCGGCCGGGTGCGTGGCCCTGCGCCCGCTCGACGCGCACACGGCCGAGATGAAGCGGCTCTACCTGCGGCCCTCGGCGCGAGGCACCGGCCTCGGCCGCCGGCTCGCTCTCGCCGTCATCGCGGAGGCGCGCGGCGCGGGGTACGAGCGCCTGCGCCTGGACACCCTGCCTTCCATGGGCGCCGCCATCGCGATGTACCGCGCGCTCGGCTTTCGCGAGATCGCGCCCTACCGGCATAATCCCGTGCCGGGCGCGTTGTTCCTCGAGCGGGACCTCGGCCCGCGCCCAGGAGAGCCATGAAGATCCCCATCGTCCAGGTCGACGCGTTCACCGGCCAGGTCTTCCGCGGCAACCCCGCCGCCATCTGTCCGCTCGAATCCTGGCTCGACGACCAGACCCTGCAGTCCATCGCCGCCGAGAACAACCTGTCCGAGACGGCGTTCCTGGTCGGAGGCTGCGGCCGCTACGAGATCCGCTGGATGACGCCGGCGGCCGAGGTGGATCTGTGCGGCCACGCGACGCTCGCCTCCGCGTTCGTACTGTTCGGCGACACGGAGAAGGCTCGTGACGAGATCGTCTTCACCTCGAAGAGCGGGGAGCTGAAGGTCCGGCGTGAGGGCGACCTCCTCACCCTCGACTTCCCGTCACGACCGCCGCAGCCCATGACGGCGAGCGAGGACCTGCTGGAGGGCCTGGGCCATCCGCCGCGCGAGGTGTGGGCGGCGCGCGACTACCTGGCCGTCTTCGAGACCGAGAACGAGGTGAGGGCGCTGGCTCCGGACTTCGGAAGGCTGGCGCGCGTGGACCGCTTCGCCGTGATCGCCACCGCGCGCGGCGATCGGGTGGACTTCGTCTCCCGCTTCTTCGCCCCCGGCAAGGGCATCCCCGAGGACCCCGTCACGGGCTCCGCGCATTGCACGCTGATCCCGTTCTGGTCGCGACGCCTCGGCAAGAAGAAGCTCCACGCCTTGCAGGTGTCTCCCCGCGGCGGCGAGCTCTTCTGCGAGGATCGCGGCGACCGCGTGGCCATCTGCGGCCGCGCCGTGCGCTACCTGCAGGGCACGATCGAGATCTGACGGCTATCGGCTCTCGTCAGAGGCTCCTGGCCCAGTCCGCCGCCACCGTCTCGACCGACCCGCCGAATGCCTTCGCGAACGCCACCGTCGTGTCGACCTTGGGTCCGCAGGACTGGAAGAACGCCTTGACCTGCGCCATGCCGTACGTGCGCACCAGGTAGCCGACGAAGGAGCCGGCCACCGCGTAGGCCGTGTTCGGTTCGAAGCGGTCGAAGGAAGCGACCATGGCCGCCACGTTCGCCGCGTTCGCCTTGGCCAGTTTGTCCGCAGACTGACCTCGCCACTCGCCGTTGTTGCCGACCGCTACGGCCAGGCCCTCCTGGAAGAAAGCACCCGGATCGCCGCCGAAGCCGCCCGCGATCAGGTGCACCAGCTCGTGGTCGTGGCAAGGTTCGGTGGAATGCACGTCGCCCGTCGCCGCGAAGGTCACGCCCGCGGCGTAGTAGCCCGTGCCCGCCTCGACTTCCTGCGCCGTCGCGTAGCGGTAGTAGTTCGCCTTGTGCGTCAGCGTCTCTCCCAGCACCTGCTCGAGCTCCGCCACGCGCTTCTCGACTCTCTGTGTGTCCACCTTCTCGCCCCGGCTGTAGAAGGAGAAGTGCGGCGTCTGCCCGGCAAGCACGAAGCCCGGCCGCGGCGCCGCTTCGCCGTTCACCGCGCCGAGGAGGATTGGAAGGACCAGGCAACTCTTGCGCATGCCGCTTGCCAAGGCAACACGCGCGCGGGGTGCTGAAAGTTATAAGGTATTGATTCGAAAATGATTCGAGCGTCATCGAAGCGACTGGATCAAGCACTATTTCCCTAATTAGGCAGACTCAAGTCGCAAGTCATTATGAATTAGTTAGTTGACGGCAGGCGGCGCATCGGAATGATGATCCCCAACGCGGGCAATATTACTGAGTTCTGTTGCGCCCGCTCCCCTTCAGTCGCTGCCGGTTCCCATGATTTGCCTCCAAGCGCCTTCGAGTGAATACAATTCCATCGGTCCGAGGGCTTATCGAGGAGGGTTCCCAATTGCTCCGCCGTCTTCCTTCCGCCGTCGTCCTGGCCGTTCTCTTCGCCGCGGCTCCCGTCGCCGCGCAGCTCCGTCCCGTTCCTCAAGATGAAGGCACGAACGGTCTTGCGCTGGCCCTTCGGCATCTCCCGACGTCGGGCTCCATCCTCTATGTGACCGCGCATCCCGACGACGAGAACAACGGGGTGCTCGTGCAGCTCAACCGGGGACGCGGCCTCGATACGGCGCTCCTCACCCTCACGCGCGGCGACGGCGGCCAGAACGAGATCGGGCCGGAGCTTTTCCAGGCCCTCGGCATCCTGCGCACGGAAGAGCTGGCCGCGATCCATCGCTACGACCGCGCCGTCCAGTACTTCACGCGCGCCTACGAGTTCGGGTACTCGTTCAGCGTCGAGGAGACCTTCGAGAAGTGGGGACGCGAGGAGACGCTGCGCGACGTCGTGCGTGTGGTGCGCATGACGAGGCCGGACGTGATCCTCACCCTCCCGCTCGAAGCGCCGCTGGGCGGCCAGCACCATCAGGCGGCGGCGCGCCTGGCCGTCGAGGCCTTCCGCGCGGCGGCCGATCCCGCGCGGTTCCCGGAGCAGATCGCGGAGGGCCTGCGGCCGTGGCAGGCGGGCAAGGTCTATCAAGGTGGCGTGGGCGGGGGCAGCGAGCTGGACAAGGACCCGCGCGCGGTCGGCGTCGACACCTCCGGCTTCGACCCGCTCCTCGGGATGTCCTCGTACCAGTTCGGGATGCTCGCGCGCAGCAACCACAAGTGCCAGGGCTCTGGCCAGCTCCGCGCGCTGCCCGGGACGGGACGCGCGGTCTTCGTGCTCGTGGACGCGGAGCCGAAGCCGGGCGGGCCCGAGGACGACGTCCTCGCTGGCGTCGAGACGTCGCTCTCCGCGGTGGCGCGCTTCGCCCGCGGCCAGGAGGACAAGGCGCCCTCACTCGCGGAGTCCCTCCGCAACATCGAGGACCAGGCCCGCCAGGCGCAGGAGGCCTACTCCACGCACGCCGCCGACCGCATGCGGATGGCGCTGCGCGCGGGACTGGCCGGGCTCAGGAAGACGCGGGAGCAACTCGCTTCGAGCGCGCTCGACGACGTGGCCAGGTACGAGATCACGGCGCGGCTCCGCCGCAAGGAAGCCGACTTCGAGCGCGCGCTGACCCTCGCGCATCGCCTGACCGCGGAATCGACCTCGGACGACGGCGACGTCGTGCCCGGGCAGTCCTTCACCGTGCACACGCGCGTGTGGAACCAGGGCCTGGAAGCGGTCGCGCTCCAGGAGGTCGCTCTCCGCGTTCCCCAGGGATGGACGGCGGCGCGCCAGGCCGATCCTCCGGCCATGCTGGAGCCGGGCAAGGCCGCGGACGTGGCCTTCAAGGTGACGGTCGCTTCCAATGCGCGCTATTCGCAGCCGTATTGGCATCGCAACCCGAAGGTCGATCGCTACGACGTCGACAACCCGGCGGACTTCCCGCTGCCCTGGAGCCCTCCGGACGTCGTCTCCCTGGTGCGCTACGGGAGCCCGACGGGACCGGGCGTGAATTCGGTCCTGCCCGTCACCCTCGAGCAGCCCTCCTTCTTCCGTTACGAAGGGCGCTGGGTCGGAGGCGAGAAGCAGAAGGTCGTGAACGTCGTGCCTTCGCTCTCCGTCTCGCTCACTCCGGATGTCGCGGTGACGCCGGTGGCCGGCGCGCGGCGGGAGTTCCGCGTGACCGTGGCCAATGCGGCCAAAGGCAGCGGCGAGGCCGTGGTCCGACTCGACGTGCCCGCGGGCTGGAAGGTCGAGCCCGCGCAAGCGGCGGCGAGCCTGCGCTTCGAAGGGGACGAGGCCACGGCGCGCTTCTTCGTGACCGCCCCCGCCGCGCTGGCCGCGGGCCAATACGCAGTGCGGGCGGTGGCCACCCGCGGAGGGCAGGAGTACCGCGACGGCGTGCAGGTCATCGCCTACGACCACATCCAGGAGCGCCACCTCCTGCGCCCGGCCGACACGCTCGTGCAGGCCATCGACGTGAAGGTCGCGCCCGGCGTCTCCATCGGCTACGTGCTCGGGGCCGGCGACGAGGTGCCGCCCGCCATCCAGCAGCTCGGCCTCACGCCGACCCTGCTTTCCGCGGACGACCTCGCCTACGGCGACCTCTCGCGGTTCTCCACGATCGTCACCGGCATCCGCGCCTACCAGACGCGCAAGGACCTGCGGGCGAACAACCAGCGCCTGCTCGACTACGCGCGGGCCGGCGGCCACGTAGTCGTGCAGTACAACAAGTTCGAGTTCAACCGGCTCTCGGACGCGCCCGCGGAGGGATTCTCCGGAGGAGGATCCGCGAAGGACCTGAGCCCGTTCGCGCCCTATCCCGCCTCCGTCACCTACGAGCGGGTCACGCTCGAGGACGCGCCCGTGAACGTGCTCGCGCCCGATCACCCGTACTTCAACGCGCCCAACCGCATCGGCAAGGCCGACTTCGACGGCTGGGTCCAGGAGCGCGGCCTCTACTTCCTGGGGGCCAAGGACCCGCACTATGTCGAGCTGCTCTCCTCCGCCGATCCCTTCCCCAAGAACCAGGGGGAGAAGAAGGGCATCCTGGTGGACGCGCCGGTGGGGAAGGGGACGTGGACCTACGTGGGCCTCGGCCTGTGGCGCCAGCTTCCCGCGGGCACGCCCGGCGCCTACCGGATCCTCGCCAACATCCTCAGCCGCCTGCGCGGGTAGCAGTGTAGTTCGACGTTTCCGAGGCACCGGCGTTACGTTCCGTGACGCCGCCTTGTGACATTGCGAAGAAGTGTCACAAGTGTGCGCAAGATCCATTGACAGGCTGTGAACGCATCTGTACGCTTCGCGCCCAATCAAGGCAGTAGTGCCGTTCGGAGACGAGCGAAAACCGCGGGCTGGGTAAGCCTCGGGCGTATCCCGGGCTCCCGTTCCCGAGAGGGTCAAGTAGGCCGTATGGGGCTCAGACAGGCGGCGCGTACATGTCTGGCGCTGGTCGTCTCACTTGGAGCGGCCGTGCCCTGCGTTGCGCAGGCCCCGACCCGTAAGCTCGGGCAGATCCGTCTCAACGTCGTCGGCGTTTCCGCCACTGTCGATCCCCTCAGTCCCGTCGTCCCCAAGAACATCGCCTCCGCCGTGCGCATCGTCGTGCGCAGCGGTGAGGAGAATCTGAGCGCCGGCGACCTCGCCACCTTCCTCGGCACCGCGGGCTACAAGGTCGAGGCCCTCCTGTCCGGACCCGGCCTTCCGTTCACGATCTCGCTGCCGCAACTGTCGCCGAACGAGCCGCTGCCCGCCGATCCGCTCCTGCTGCCCCTGCCACCGCTGAGGGTGGGCGGCGACTACACCCTGAGCAACATCCGCGTCACCGTGGGCGGGGAATCGGTGCTGGACGTCGAGCCCTCGACGGTCACGGTGAGGGTCATCGACCAGATCCTGGTGACCTCGGTCAAGACGCGGCCGCTGACCCTCGACGAGATCAGGGAGAAGGGAATCGTCCTCGACAGCGACGACTACCTCGGCTTCGAGTTCACGATGGCTCTCTCGCTGGATTCGAAGGCGGTGAACTTCTCGTTCCCGGTGGTCTTCAACCGCCAGGGCGTGGCCATTCCCCAGCCCCTCCTCGATCCCTTGAAGACGCCGTCCCGGGAGCTGGACCTCCCGCAGCTCGGAGGAGGCGGAGGCGGGGGCTCCATCATTGCCACCCTCCTCGACGTCGAATCACCGAGCGAATCCGGTGCGCCGCTGACCACGCCCAAGGGGGAGCCCATCCGGATCCCCAGCCTCCTCGTCATTCCCGGGCACGTCGGCTACCTCAAGCAGTTCTTCTCCGCCCAGCTCTTCGTATCCAACGGCGCGCCGGGTGGCTCGAACCTCATCGTGAAGGACGTGACGGGGACGATCTCGCTCCCGGTGGGCCCGGACGGGATCCCGTCCAGCGACGACCCCCTCGCCTTGCCGGAGATCACGCGCAACGGCGAGACCATCCTGCAACCGCTGACGATGGACGTCCTCGGGCTCGGTCCGGATGGCCAGCCCGGGACCGCGGACGACGTCGGGAGCTTCAACCCCGGCGAGCAGGGCCAGGTGGAGTTCCTCCTGCGGGGCGAAGCGGAAGGCTTCCACACCATCAACTTCGACATCGGGGCCACCCTCGAGGGGCTGCCCGTCGGGCCGGTGAAGGTGAAGGGCAAGGCCAGCGGCGGCGTGCTCGTGCGCAACCCGTTCTTCGACATGACGTTCACCGTGCCGTCCGTCGTGCGCCTCGACGAGCAGTTCAAGGTCTTCGTCAACGTCACCAACATCGGCAAGGGCGCCGCGAACCTCGTGGACGTCGAGCTCGACTCGGCGGCCATGAGCGGCGTGGAGTTTGGAACGAATCCCGCGGACGGCAAGCTCGAGACGGGCGTGCGCAACATCGACACCATCGCGCCCGGTGACACGAAGACGCTCGAGTTCCTCTTCAAGAGCAAGAAGACCGGGCAGGTCGTCGCCACGTATCTCAAGTACGACCTCAGCCAGGGCGGGTCCGCCAACGGCAAGCTCAACTTCACGCTCGGCGTCGGCGATCGGGGGGTGCCGCTCTCACCGGATACGCTCGTCCTGCCCACCACCGTCGACAAGCTGCCGCACTCGCTGGTCGAAGCGGTCATGCGCGTCCTCGGGCAGGGATGGAGCATCGCCGGCGCCTCCGCCGGCACGCTGCCCGCGGGTGTCATCAAGACCTCCAAGGCCGTGGTCACGCTCAAGGCGCTCGCTTTCGCGGAAGCCGGGTTGCGCGTCCAGCTCGGCCAGGACGCCAAGGCCGCGATCCGCGACCTCGTCTTCGACTTCTACGGCGGCGATCCCATCGATCCCGGCTTCGATCAGCTCCTGCGCAAGACGGAGGCCGGCCGCGACTTCGCCCGCACGCTCGGGGCCGAGCTGGCCGAGCCGGCGACCGCGCAAGGCGTCATCGCCTACGAGCGCGAGCTGGCGCGGCTCGCCGCCTCCGGACCCGACTTCCTGTCCCTGGCCGTCACGGGAGCGCCGCCCGCGGACGTCGTCCTCACGGACTCGCTCGGCCGCCGCCTCGCGAGCGGTCGCTCGCCCATCGGCATCCCGGAAGCCGCCATCCCCGGTGGTGTCCTCATCCCCACCGGGCCCGCGGCAACGGCGCCACTGCTCGGGATCGTGACCGGGCCCACGACCTCGCCCTACACGCTGTCCGTCTCCGCCCCCGCCGACCTCGTCGTCACCTATCCGCGCGGCGACGGGACGTACAGCCGCGCTCCGCTCTCGACGGACGGACCGGTGGAGATCGTGATCGACCTCGCGCGTCCGGACGTCCTGACCGTACGCCGCGATCTCAACGGCGACGGGACGTTCGAGACCGAGACCACGGTCACGCCGTCGGATTCGATCAGCCCCGAGGGCCCGCAGCTCTTGACCGCGAACGTCATCGGACCGGAGACGCTCCAGGGCGGCAATCCGCTCGGCCTGTACACCGCCCTTCTCTTCGACCGCGTGGTGGACCCCACCACCGCGGCGGTCAAGGAGAACTACGCGATCCCCTCCAACGCCGTGCAGGTGGCCAAGCGTCAGCTCTCGGGCCGGCTCGTCTTCGCCGCCCTCGAGCAGCCCGAGGGACCGTACGTGCCGACGACGGTCACCGTCTCCGGCGTGGCCGACCCGCGCGGCGTGCCCGGCCCCGTGCGCACGGTCCCCCTGGGCTCGCGCCTCGACGTGATCGGAGCCGTCGTCATCGGTCGCGTGGTCAGCGCGGACGGCACGCCGGTGGCGGCAGGCTCCGTCTTCTACAGCAACCACCAGGCGGCCTGCGACGCGGGGGGAGTGGGCACGGGCCCCCGCGTCTCACGCGTGGATCTCACCCCCGACGGGCGCTACGAGCTGCGCTACGTCCGACGCGATCCTTGCGGGCGTCCGTTCGGCGTCGCCACCACCGATCCCGTGTCCAACTTCGAGCGCTCCGTCACCGCCTACGTCCGCCGTGCCGGAGAACAGATGGTGCTGGACCTGGCCCTGCTGGGCAAGGGCTCGGTCAAAGGCACGGTCCGGAATCTCAACGGGGAGATCGTTCCCGGCGCCCTGGTGGCGGTCGTCAGCGCGGTGGACGAGAACACGGGCGGCAACGCCGTCACCGACGGAAAAGGCGAATACAAGGTCGACAACGTCACCGTCGGCCCGGTCACGGTGAAGGCGGGCAAGGATACGGGCATCGGCTTCAGCTCCGGCCGCATCGAGCGCGCGGGGACGACGGCCAACGTCGACGTCAACATCGACTACGGCGGCGCCGTGCGCATCTCCGGCATCGTCCGGCGCGCGAAGAACGGCAAGACCGACCCCGTGCAGGGTGCGCTCGTCGTCGACTCCATGCAGGGTGGTCCGGCCGGATACGCCTGGACGGACGCGGACGGCAAATACGTCCTCGAGAACATGCCGGTGGGTCCCTTCAGTCTCAGCACCAGCCAGGGAGGAAGCGCGACGGGCAACGGCTTCAAGGGAGCCGACCTCAAGATCGACATGCTCATCGACGCGGGTGGAAACGGCGGGGCGGGCGGACCGAAGTACGGCGTCGTGAGCGGCGTCGTCCGCATGCCCGACGGCTCGCCCGCGGCGGGGGTGATCGTGGCGCAGGACATCACCGGCTTCGTCGTCTTCGACGGCACGCTGAGCGGGCCCGACGGCCGATTCGCCCTCGGCGGCATCCTCGCGGAACAGCCGACCCAGATCGGCGCCATCACCAAGGACCGCACACGCAAGGGCTACAGCTACGCCACCGTCGATCCGGTCACGCTCGAAGCCAAGGACGTCGTCATCACCCTTTCGGGCTCGGGCACATTGGACTTCCAGGTCCTGGGCCCGAACGGACTGCCCCTGGCCGGGCAGGACGTGTCGCTCTTCGACGGGACGCTCACCGTCGGCGGCTGCAAGAACCCGTGCGGGTGCACCACCGCCAGGAGCGGCCCCGACGGACGCGCGCGCTTCTTCAATCGTCCGCTCGGCGGCATCACCGCCCAGGCCATCCGCTTCGGAGAGGGGTTCGTGGACGTGGCCCAGGGAACGGCCCAGATCCGCCGCGACGGAGAGATCGGCTACGGCGTCATCCAGTTCCGCGGGACGGGAACGGTCACGGGCAAGGTGATCCCGCCGGAGGGCGTGTTCGCCACGGGCGGCGAGGTCCGGATGTCGTCGTACGAGTTCGAGAACGACGGTCTCTTCACCTGCGGCCTGGTCCTCAAGGAGACGCACCGGGGCCCGATCGACCCCGTCAACAACCAGTTCCGGTTCACGAACGTCCTCGTGGGCCCGGTGTACGTCAGCGCCACCCATCCGCTCTTCCCGACGGTGTCCGCGAGCGGCACCATCACCTCCGCCGGCCAGATCCTGCCCTTCAACCTGCAGCTCGTGGACACCATCGCGGGCGAGCTGACGGGCACGATCTTCCTTCCCGACGGCACCACCCCTGCGGGCGCGGGAGTGGAGGTCACCGCGAACGGGCCGACGCCCGACGTGATGGTCAAGACGGACGCCCAGGGTCGCTTCCGCTTCGCGAAGGTCTTCCCGCAGGGCACGTATTCGATCACCGCGCGCGACCCACGCAGCGGCGGCCTGTCCCTGGAGACCGTCTACCTGCGCGCACGCGAGGACGTCAAACACGACCAACGTCTCAAGGGCCGGGGCACCGTACGCGTGCGCGTGGTGGACGGCTCGGACCAGCCCGTGGCCGGCGCGTTCCTGAACCTCCTGGAGACCGACTTCCCGCGCCGGTCGTACGAGGGCGCGGTCGAGGCGTCGAATCAAGGCGTGGCCGTGGTGGAGGGTGTGTTCGAGGGCCCGTTCAGCCTGGCTGCTTCCGACAGCTATGGCCGCGGCGGGCGTGCCTCCGGCAACATCACGCGGCCGGGCGAGACGGTCGAGGTGACCGTGCACCTGACTCCCGTGGGTACCGTCCGCGGCCGGTTCGTGATGCCCGACCACCTCACGCCCGTTCCCTTCGGTGTCGTCCGCCTGGTGGCCAATGGCCGCGTCATCGGGCAGACGACGACGCCGGGTTCCGGCGAGAAGATCGGGACCTTCCTTTTCGACTTCGTGCCCGCGGGTGACGTGCGCGTCGAGGGCCAGGATCCGCTGACCCTGCGCACGGGGTCGACCTCCGGCCGCATCGACCGGGACGGCCAGGAAGTCGCGCTCGACGTGGTGGCCCAGGGACTGGGCGCGGTGCAGGGAGTCGTGCGCAGCCGTCGCAACGGCGGCACCCTGGAGCCCGAGGCGGGCGCCCACGTGATCGTCGACTCCGCTGGCTACACCTCCGCCACCGCCACCGATGCCAGCGGCCGCTACGTGCTGGAGGGGATCCCCGAGGGACAGGTGACGGTCACGGCCAGCCTGAACGGCTTCCTGCGGGGCTCGGCCGCGGGCGCGCTCGTGGGCGATCGGACCGTGCTCGACCTCGACGTGACTCTCCAGGACTCGGCGAAGGTCACGGGCACGGTGATCAAGGCGGGGACGACCTCGACGCCGGGCCCCATCTCGACGGTCACGTTCCAGAGCGGGAACTTCCGGGTGGCGCGATCGTCGGACGAGAACGGCCGCTTCCAGTTCGACCGCGTGCCCGTGGGGAGCGCGACCCTCTTCGTCGATGTGCCGGGCAGCCTCGACGAAGGACGCGCCGCGATCGACGTCACCGCGGGAGAGGTCGACGTCCCCATCGTCCTCAACGGCGTCGGGTCGATCTCGGGCGTCGCGCGCGACTTCGCGGGCAATCCCGTGCCCGGCTACGTGCGCATCGTGGCCACGGGCGCAGTGTCGTATCAACAGCAGCGCCCGGTCGGCACGAACGGCGCCTTCTTCCTGTCGGAAGTGCCGGCGGGCCCGTTCGTCGTCACCATGACCGGTCTCGGTGACTTCCCGCTGTCCGGAACGGCCATGTTCAGCGTGATGCCGGACGAGGCCCGGCAGATCGAGGTGAAGCTGCAGCAGAGCGGCGTGGTCACCGGACTCGTGGTCCGCCCCGACGGCGCCACTCCGGCCCTGGGTGCGGACGTCACCGTGAAGCTCACGCCCAACCGGGGCTCGACCATCGTGCAGACGCTCGGCAGCGGCCGCTTCTCGCTGCCCGGCGTGCCGCTGGGCGACGTCGAGGTGCAGGTCCGGGACAACGTCACGGCGGGAGTGGCGCGCCGGGGCCCCCTGACCCTGAGCCAGGACGTGCTGGACTTCGGCATCATCCCGCTCGACGACACCCCGGTGGCGGTGGCTTCGGTGGACCCTCCGGACGGCGCCACGGGCATCCAGCCCAACCAGGTCGTGCGCGTCACGTTCACGGATCCGCTCCAGTCCAATGCGGGCGTTCTGCTCCGCAGCGGAACGCAGACCCTCGGTTCGTCGGCGACCTTGTCCCTGGACGGACTCACGTTGTCGCTGCGCGGCCCCTGGCCGGACACCAGGGACATCGACGTCGTGGCCACCACCCAGGTGCGGGACGTCTACGGGCGGGGGCCGACGCAGGAGTTCACCAGCCACTTCCGCACCGCGGACCTCTCTCCGCCGCAGGTGGCGTCGGTGTCGCCGGCCTTCGGCGCGATCCAGGTGGACGTCGCCGCCCCCATCGTCGTGACCTTCAGCGAAGCGCTCGCCCCGGCCACCAACCTCGCCCTGCTGATCACGCTGAGCGGCCCGGGCGGCCCGGTGGCGGGCACGAGCGTGTTCACCACGCCGTCCATCGTCACCTTCACCCCCGCCGCGCCCCTCGTCGGCGACGCGAGCTACACGATGGCGGTCAGCGGCGCGCTGGATCCGAGCGGCAACCGGCAGTCCACTCCGTTCACGTCGTCGTTCAAGACGTCGGACACCGTGCCTCCGGTGATCACCCTGCACGAGCCCGTCGACGGCGCCTGGGTCCGGTCGGCGCGGCCGCGGTTCTTCCTGTCCATGAGCGACACCCTGAGCGGCGTCGACATGTCCACGGCCGTGCTGGCCATCGACGGCGTCACCGCGCCCGCGACGCGTGGCAGCAACACGCTCACCTTCGTTCCCGCGAGCGACCTGGCCGAAGGCGAGCACGGCCTCCGCGCGAGCGTGCGGGACGGCGCCGGCAACCTCACCATCCTGCCCCCGAGCCTGACGCTGCCGCCGAGCCTCTTCCGCGTGGACTCCGTGCCGCCCACCGTCCCCGTCGTCACCGGGTTCGCGGACGGGCAGATCCTGCGTGGCCCGCTGGCCGTCTCGGCGTCCGCCAGCGACGCCAGCTCGGGCCTGGCCCGTATCGAGATCCTCAGCGACGGCGTGGTGTTCCTCACTCTCGTCTCGCCGTCCTTCCAGGCGACCTACGGCACCACCGGGCTGTCCGAGGGGCCGCACACCTTCACGGCGCGCGCGGTGGACGTGGCCGGCAACCTGAGCGCGAGCACGCCGGGCGTGCACGTCTTCGTCGACAACCAGGCCCTCACCCTGGCCATCACCGCGCCCGCGGCGGGCACGGCCGTGCGGGACAGCGTCACCGTCCGCGCCACGACCTCGGAGCCGGTGACGAGCGTCGAGTTCTCCGTTGGCACCGTCGTGGTCGCCGACAACTCGGCCCCGTACGAGGCCACGCTCAACCTGGCCGCGGTGCCCGAAGGCGGCGCGCTGGTCAAGGCCAAGGCCGTGCCCACCACCGGCGATCCCGCCTTCGCCCAGGTCTCGATCGTGGTCGACCGCACACCGCCTCCCGCGCCGGACGGGTCGAAGATCACCGCGGTCTCGGACGGGACCAACGCCCAGGTCCAGGGCGCCGCGGAGGCGATGGAAGGGGGCCTGCGTGTCGAAGCCACCAACGTCGCCACCAGCGCCGCGGCCTTTGCCTACTCCGGCGGCAATGGCGCGTTCGGCTTCTCGATCCAGGCGCTGGCGGGACACACCCTCTCCCTCACCGATCTCGATGCCGCGGGCAACCGCAGCGCCCCCACCATCGTCCCCGTCACCGCGCGGCCGACGGGCACTATTCATGGCCGGGTCTTCCAACCGGATGGGACGACTCCGGCCGGCGCCGGCGTGGCCGTCACGCTCTGGGGCGTGGGCACGATGCCGACGCTAGGGGACGGCACTTTCGCGTTTGCAGGCGTGCCTCTCGGAAACGGCTACGTCCTCGAGGCGCGCGTGAACAACCGCCTGCGCGCACAGCTCGGCGGCATCCCCGTGACCGAGAACGGCCAGATGGTCGAACGCAACCTGACCCTGGTGGGCCTGGGCACGGTCACGGGGCTCGTGAAGGACAACGCGAACCTGCCCGTGGCCAGCGCGCACGTCAGCCTCGTCAGCCAGACGCCGATCTACGGGGGCTCGTTCCCCGGCTCCACCGACCCGGCCGGCCGCTACACCATCACCGACGTCCCCGTGGGCTACTTCACGGTTTCCCTCGTGCGCGGCCCCGATCGAGCCGACGGCGGCGGCAACATTCCGACCCACGGCGCGGAGGTGACCGTCAACCTGTCGCTCATCTCCGCCGCCGTCAACCTCCCCATCGGCCTCGTCGACGGCAACCTCATCACCTGGACCATCGGGAGCAACGGCAGCGTCGGCGCGCCCTGGGGGATGCTGGACGCGACCTCGCCGCGCCTCACCGTCCTCCGTGGCGGCAGCGCGTTCCCGTTCGCCGGCTCCAGCAGCGTGGCCTCTTCGGAGGAGGGCTACCGCGAGATCGTGGTGGGGCAGTCCGGACTGGCGGGGCTGGACGTCACGCGCAAGGTCTACGTGCCGAGCGAGGGCTATTTCGTCCGCCACCTCGACACGGTCTCGAACCCGGGGACGTCCCCGGTCACCGTGGACCTCGAGCTCGAGCTCGGCCTGGGATCGAACTGGCCGCAGGCGACCCGCGTCGTCGCCAGCTCCTCGGGCGACACCGCGCTCGACGCGCAAGACCGCTGGGCGGTGTTCGACGACAACGTCGACGACGCCGACGTGTTCGACGGCAACTGGCACTTCGCGCCGCTCCCCGTCGTCTTCCACGGTCCGGGCGGAACGGCGCCGAGCGACCTTTCCTTCGACACCGGCAGCCGCCGCATCACCTCGCGCTGGAACGCGATCACCGTGGGGCCCGGCCAGTCGGTGAGCTTCCTCTACGCCTACACCGCGCAGGCGGATCGGGTGCGGGGGAGCGCGACGGCGGCGCGCCTCGACGGTCTACCCCCGGAGATGCTGCAGGGACTCTCCGCGGCCGAGGCGTCCACGGTGCGGAACTTCGCCGTACCGGGCAGCCTGGTGAGCGCGCTGGCTCCGCTGCCGCCCAACGATGGCGTCGTCAGCGGGCAGCTCTTCGCGTGGGACGGGGTGACTCCCTCCGCCGGCGCCCCCCAGACCTTCGGCGTGTTCAAGAGCCAGAGCTCGTACTTCGGACGTCCGTACGGGATCAGCGTGGACGGCAGCAGCGGCGCGTACCTGCTGCGCTCCGACCTCTCGCGCACCGACTCCTTCAAGCGGCTCGTGCCGCGCGAGCCCTTCGACGTCCGCTTCACGTCCAACCAGATCCTCAACCCGACGGCTTCGGCCACAGGCACGTTCGCGATCACGCCGGGCGGCACCTCCGACCTCACCACGACCGCCGGCCGCACGCTTCACGTGAGCAGCAGCTATCCGGCGCCCCAATACGGCCCGGCGGCGGCGGTCGACGGCGACCTCGGAACGGCGTGGTTCACCGCGAACGGCGATGCGGCCAACCGCGGCGCGGCCCCCTTCTTCGAAGTCATGCTGGCGGCGGACGCGACGATCCGCCAGGTGCGTGTGCGGGGTGTCCGCGGCTACGGCGACAACTACACGATCCGCCGCGCCCGCATCGAGGTCCGAGACGCCGGCGGAAGCGTGTTGTGGTCGACGGAGGTGGACCTGCCGGCCCCGCTGCGGGACGCGGACGTCCCCGTTCCCCCCATCTCCGGCCGCAGCGTGCGGCTGACCAGCGTCCTCGACGTCTCCGACACGCCCGGACTGGCGGAGATCGAGGTGCTGGGCGACGGTCTGAGCGGGGCGAGCGGCCGCGCCCGCGCGGACGCCTCGTTCACGGGCACGGCGATCCTCAGCGGACGCGTGCAGCGTGCGGACGGCACCTCGGTGGGCCCGGGCTCCCTGACGATCTCCGGCGGCGGGCAGTCCCGCTCGTACACGACGGACGGCGGCGGCAACTTCCGCCTCCTGCACCTGCCGCCCAGCACCTACACGCTCACCGCCACCCATCCGCAGAGCCAGGCTGTCGCCACCGTCGTCCGCGCGGTCGGCGCCAACCAGACGTTGATCCAGGACCTGGTCTTCCAGGCCTTCGGCGCTATCGCGGGCATATTGCGTAAGGCCGACACCCTGCCCCTGGCCAACAGCTACGTCGAGCTGGAAGGGAAGGGCCGCTATACGTATTCGAACGCGAGCGGCGCCTACGGCTTTGCGGACGTGACGCCCGGCCCCTATCGCGTGCGCGCCTACGACAGCACGCGCTCCAACGTCTCGAAGTTCGAGGACGTCGTGGTCACGCCGGACGCCACCGCAAACGCGGACTTCGCCTTCCCGCCCGTGGGCAGCCTGCAGGTCACGGTGAGCGCGGGCGGCACGGCGGTGCCCGGGGTCTCCCTCCGTTGGCACTCCGACAACCGCGGGCCGGGGTACGTGTGCTGCGCGAGCACCGATTCGCTCGGCAAGGCCACCTTCAACAACGTCGTGGGCTCCGACGTCACGGTGCAGGCCGGCAATCCCGGGTTCGACACCTACGTGCGCGGCGAGGGAACGGTGGTGGTGGCAGAGGGACAGGCCTCCGCGCTCACCCTCGACGTGCCGGGGGCTGGCTCCGTCACCGGGACCCTGCGCTCGCGGGACGGAGGACCGCAGTCCGGCCACCTCGTCTATGCGCTCCACGCCACCGATCCGGTGACGTACGCGAGCGCATCGTCGGACGGCATCGGCCGGTTCACGATCAACAACGTCGTGGAAGGCTCCTTCCGGCTGCAGGGACGCCGGCCCAGCTTCTACTACCTGCTCGGCTTCGTGGACACGCGGGCCGAGGTGCGCGGCACGCTGGCCGGGCAGGGCACCACCGTGAACCTGGACGCGCTCCTTCCGATGGGGCGTCTCCTCACGGCCGGGCAGCGCGACTACTGGGAGATCGAGGCCGCCGCCGGCCAGCTCGTCGACGTCCTGCTCGTGGGGACGGCGCTCGGGACCACGCCCGCCCTGAGCGACCCGCACCTCGCGCTCTACGGCCCGGACGGCACGCTGGCGGGGGAGAGCGACAACATCTCCGCCTCGGACCACAACGCGCGCGTCCGGTTCACGGCCGCCGCGGCGGGGCGCTACCTGATCGTGGCCCGGGCCGCGGGCACGCAGACGGGCGGCTACGAGCTGATCTCGCCCACCCACGTCCTGCGCGCCTACGCCGGTCCCACGGTCAGCGGGACGGTGCGGCGCGACGTGGATCAGATGACCGCCGCGGGCCACGCCTTGCGCATCCAGCCCTGGTCGCTCGTAGTGGTGACGGGCGCGGGCGGCCAATACGTCGCGCCCCTGCCGGTGGGCGGGCCGTTCACCGTGGAGGCCCTCGACGGCGAGGGCGTGGTGGTCGCCACCGCCGCCGGGAGCACGAGCGCCGGGGAAAGCGCCGCCGTGGACCTCGTGGTGCCGGTGCGCGAGACGGTCACCGTCACCGTCCGCCGCGGGCCGCTGCCGCTCGCGGGCGCGATCGTGACCCTCGAGAGCGGCCACGCGACGGCCCTCGCCGGTGATCGCATCCGCCAGCGCACCACCGGCGCCGACGGCGTCGTCGTCACCACGCTTCCGATCGGGAACGTGACGGCGCGCGTGACCGAGGCCGGCGCGACGTATGAGGCGACAGGCGCGCTGGCCGAGGGCGCTCCGCTGTCGCTCGAGGTGGCCGTGCCCGCGAGCGTGACCAACCTTCGCGGCGTCGTGCGCGCCACCGTGAACCCGATCCTGCTCGGCGGCATCGTCGTCGAGCTGTCGGGCGTCGGAACCACGACGACCGACGCCGCCGGAGCCTATCGGTTCGATCTGGTGCCCGCCGGGACCTACACGCTCACCGCCAGGGCCGGCACCATCGCCGCGCCGCGCGAGCTGACGCTGGCGGGCGGCGAGGTCGTGGCGGACCTCGCGCTGCCCGTGGGCGCGGTGGCGGGTCGCGTCACGACCACGAGCAACGCGATCGTCGCGGGGGCGACCGTCACCGTCACGTCGGCGAACGGGAGCTTCACGGGTACCACGGGGAGCGATGGGCGGTACGTCGTCGCTGGCCTCGTTCCCGGCGCGGCGACGGTCGCCGTCACGGCGCCGCCCGCCTACCGCGGTATTCGGGCGGGCACGCTCGGGGGCGTCGGCCAGACCCTCACGCTCGACATCACGGTGGACAACAAGCCGATGACGGTGGTCGTGACGAAGCCGGAGGGCGTCAATCCTTCGTTCCGCCAGAGCGTGCTCGCCAAGGCCGTGCCCTCCGAGCTCATCACGAGGATGGACTTCGCGGTGGTGGTCGCGGGGGTCACCTACGCCGCCGGCTCGGACGATACCGATCCCTACGAGGTCACGCTCGATCTCTCGGTCACGCCCGACGGACCGGCCGACATCGTGGCCACCGCCACCGGCCTCGTCACGGGGACGGGATCGAAGACCATCTTCGTCGACCGCACTCCGCCCGCGGCGCCCGACGTCACGAAGATCACGGCCGAGGAATCGGGCGCGGGGTTCGCCCAGGTGGCCGGCATCGCGACGGCCGTGGAAAGCCGGGCCACGGTCGAGATCACGAACACGGCGACCGGCGTCACCGCGACGGCGACGGTGGCCCAGGACGGCTCCTTCGCGACGCGGGTCCAGGCACTGCTCGACACGGCGCTCGACCTGGTGGCGATCGACCCGGCGGGGAACCGCGGCCCGCCCTCCACGGTCACGGTCGTCCGCGCTGCGACCCAGGACGGCGTCCCCCTGGCGGGGCTGAACCTGTGGGTGAGAGCCGACCTCGGCATCACCCCGGACGCCTCCGGCAATGCCTCCGCATGGGCCGACCAGTCCGGCAAGAACAACCACCTCACGCAGGCGGCGCCGGCCAGCCGTCCGCACGTGGTCGAGAACGCCCTGAACGGGTACCCCGTGCTGCGCTTCGACGGCAACAGCGACTACGTCCAGTTCACGAGCCGCCTCACGACGGTGAGGACGGTCTTCTGGGTGGTGAAGGAGTCCCCGGCCGCGACGTCGGCCTACCGGTCGTTGCTGGGAGACGCGGGCTCACGGGACTTCTACGGGGGATTGGGCGCTCCGGGGCCGCTCTGGCGTGGCAACTGCTGCGAGAACTTCCCCGTCGTCATCAACGGCCAGACCTGGGTGAACGGCGAAGTCGTGAACGGGACCACCACGCCCCGGCCCCAGACGATGTCCGTTGTCTCCGTGATCACCACAGGCAACGCGGCGGCGAGCAACTTCGGGGTGTTGGACGGCACGTACTGGTGGGGCGACCTCGCGGAGCTGCTGATCTACGACCGTCCCCTCACCAGCGCGGAGCGTCAGGACGTCGAGGACTACCTGGTCGCGAAATACCGGCCGTATACGCCGAGCGCGGGAACGCCGGCCGTCATTCCGCCGGGCGGCGTCTTCAGCGGCTCCACCACCGTCCGTCTCGAGTCGAGTACGCCCGGCGCCACGATCCGCTACACCCTGGACGGGTCGGAGCCCACGGCGGCGTCCTCGGAGTACACCGGCGCCCTGCTGATCGACCGTTCGGTGACTTTGAAGGCCAAGGCCTTCCGGAACGGCTTCAACGACAGCCTCACGGCGACCGCTGGCTTCACGGAGGCGGCCGAGGCTCCACCCAGCGCGGGGCTCCGGCTCTGGCTCCGGGCCGACGCCGGACTGGCGACGAACGGTGGCGGGTGGGTGAGCGAATGGCTCGACCAGTCCGGTAGGGGCAACCACGCCACGCAGTCGACCGGGGCGGCGCTGCCGCGCCTGGTGCGAGACTCCGCGAACGGCCTTCCGGTCGTGCGGTTCGACGGCAACAGCGACTACCTCCAGTTCACGACGCGGCTGACCACGATTCGGACGGTGTTCTGGGTGGTGAAGGAGGACGCGGCGGCCACGTCCGCCTACCGGTCGTTGCTGGGAGACGCGGGCTCGCGGGACTTCTACGGGGGACTGGGCGCTCCGGGGCCGCTCTGGCGGGGCAACTGTTGCGAGAACTTCGCGCGGGTGGTGAACGGCCAGAGCTTCATCGACGGGCTGCCCGTCAATGGGACCGTCGCGGCGCGTCCGCGGACGATGTCGGTGATCTCGGCGGTGACTACCGGCGACACCGCGGCGAACTATTTCGGCTGGATGGACGGCACGTACTGGTGGGGCGACCTCGCGGAGCTGATCATCTACGACCGCCCGCTGTCCGCGGAGGAGCGCACCGGGATCGAGAACCACCTGCTGGCGAAGTACCAGCTGGGGGGAACGGCCACGGCTCCGGTGATCTCGCCGCGAGGAGGGATGTTCACGGACTCGGTGTCGGTGACGATGGCGACGACGACGCCGGGAGCCCAGGTCCACTACACGCTGGACGGGACGGAGCCGACGTCGTCGTCGCCGGTGTATTTGAGTCCGGTGGTGCTCGAGGCCACGGCCACGGTGAAGGCGAAGGCGTTCCATCCGGAGCTGCCGGAGAGCACGACGACGACGGCCGGGTTCACGAAGAGCACGGACTTCAACCCCAAGACCGTCTCCGGGCTGCAGCTCTGGCTGCGCGCGGACGCCGGCGTGGTCGGGCAGTCCGGGGACTTCTGGGCGGACCAGTCCGGCAACGCGAACCACGCCTTCCAGGCGGCCGGTGGGGCGATACCGCGCCTGGTTCCCAACGCGGTGAACGGCCTCCCCGTGATGCGGTTCGACGGCAACAGCGACTATCTCCAGTTCACGACGCGGCTGACCACGATTCGGACGGTGTTCTGGGTGGTGAAGGAGGACGCGGCGGCCACGTCGACCTACCGGTCGTTGCTGGGAGACGCGGGCTCGCGGGACTTCTACGGGGGGCCGGGCGCTCCGGGGCCGCTCTGGCGGGGCAACTGTTGCGAGAACTTCGCGCGGGTGGTGAACGGCCAGACCTTCATCGACGGGCTGCCCGTCGACGGCACCATCGCGACGCGTCCGCGGATCATGTCGGTGATCTCGGCGGTGACCACCGGCGACACCGCGGCGAACTACTTCGGGTGGATGGACAACCAGTACTGGTGGGGCGACCTCGCGGAGCTGATCATCTACGACCGCCCGCTGTCCGCGGAGGAGCGCACCGGGATCGAGAACCACCTGCTGGCGAAGTACCAGCTGGGGGGAACGGCCACGGCTCCGGTGATCTCGCCGCGAGGAGGGATGTTCACGGACTCGGTGTCGGTGACGATGGCGACGACGACGCCGGGAGCCCAGGTCCACTACACGCTGGACGGGACGGAGCCGACGTCGTCGTCGCCGGTGTATTTGAGTCCGGTGGTGCTCGAGGCCACGGCCACGGTGAAGGCGAAGGCGTTCCATCCGGAGCTGCCGGAGAGCACGACGACGACGGCCGGGTTCACGAAGAGCACGGACTTCAACCCCAAGACCGTCTCCGGGCTGCAGCTCTGGCTGCGCGCGGACGCCGGCGTGGTCGGGCAGTCCGGGGACTTCTGGGCGGACCAGTCCGGCAACGCGAACCACGCCTTCCAGGCGGCCGGTGGGGCGATACCGCGCCTGGTTCCCAACGCGGTGAACGGTCTCCCCGTGATGCGGTTCGACGGCAACAACGACTACCTCCAGCTCACGACGCGGCTGACCACGATTCAGACGGTGTTCTGGGTGGTGAAGGAGGACGCGGCGGCCACGTCCGCCTACCGGTCGCTTCTGGGAGACGCGAGCTCGCGGGACTTCTACGGGGGACCGGGCGCTCCGGGGACGCTCTGGCGGGGCAACTGTTGCGAGAACTTCGCGCGGGTGGTGAACGGCCAGACCTTCATCGACGGGCTGCCCGTCAATGGGACCGTCGCGACGCGTCCGCGGACGATGTCGGTGATCTCGGTGGTGACCACCGGCGACACGGCGGCGAACTACTTCGGGTGGATGGACAACCAGTACTGGTGGGGCGACCTCGCGGAGCTGATCATCTACAACCGGCCGCTCTCCGCGCAGGAGCGGAAGTCCGTCGAGGACCACCTCCGCATCAAGTACTGGGACGTGAGCGTCGCCGCAGGCATCCAGCAGGTCTCCCTCTCCTGGAGGGCGCGCCCGGACGCCGTGCGCTACGACCTCGAGCGCAGCACGGCCAGTGGATCAGGGTACGCCCTCGTGGCCACGGGGCTGACCACCACCAGCTTCGTCGACACCACCGTCGACGCCCAGACAACCTACTACTATCGCGTGATCGGCATTGATGCGGCGGGCAACCGCTTCCCCTCGCGCGAGGTCGTCGGCTCCGCGTTGCGGATCGGCACGGGCTCGGGCCTCGACGGCGCCTACTACGACACCGTGGACCTTTCCGGCGCGCTCACCATGAGCCGGACGGACGCCGTGGTCGACTTCAACTGGGGGGTCGGCTCGCCCGACGCCCTCCTTGGCGCCGACAACTTCTCCGTGCGGTGGACGGGGGGAGTCCAGGCCGCGGTCACGGGCGACTTCGTCTTCGCCACCAACTCGGCGGACGGTGTCCGCCTGTGGGTGGACGGGCGGCGCCTCATCGACAATTGGACCGATCATGGCGACACGCTGAACAGCAGCCCTCCCGTTCACCTCGAGGCCGGCCGCCGATACGAGATCAAGCTCGAGTCGTACGAGAAAACCGGCACCGCCATCGTTCGCCTCCAGTGGTCGTATCCCGGGCAGGCGCGACAAGTGATTCCGCAATCACAGCTCTATCCGGTGTACCCGTGACCGGATCGAACGGCCACGGCGTGCGGTCGAGTCACGGGTGGCCGGCGCGAGGTGTCGCGCTCGTTCTGTCCTGGGTGATGCCCGCCACGACGGTGTGGAGCGCGGCGCCCCCCGCTCCGCCCGTCGCGGTACGAGCGGACGTGCCCCTGCCCACGTACCGCTCGTTCGCGCATCTGCCCGCGGATCCCCTGGCTTCCCGCGCGCCTGCCCCCGACTGGTCCCGGCCGCGCGCGGCCGTCCGCCCACCTGCGCTCTCGACTTCTTCCGCCACTGTGGTGCCTCCGCTCGCGGCGGCGATGGCTTCCCTCCATCCGTCCCTCGCCCTGCCGGTGGCCCCGGTGATCCCCGTGGCCCCGATGCTCATGTCCGGTGGCAATGACGACGACCACGAGCGCGATCATCACCATCATTGCCAGCACGGACACAGTCACCATCATCACCAGGGGACCTGCGGCTGCGACGAGACGTTCTTCGGCCCCGAGCGGTTCGTCCGCACGAACGGCCCGAAGAACGAATACGTGCGCACGATCTCGGTGCCGGCCTGGGTGGCGTCCCCGTTCGAGCTCTCCGTCCAGAACGGCGAGCCGGACGGCCGCAATCGCGTCTCCTCGGCCTGGATCTACGTCAACGGCCAACAGGTCGCGAGCCCCTCCGACTTCAACCAGAACGTCGCCGGGTTCGACCGGACGGTGAACCTGACGCCGACCACCACCCTCAAGGTGGTGCTGGCCAGCAAGCCCGGCTCCTACCTCACCCTCAACCTCTGCGGCCGGGGACGCGACCATACGCCTCCGCGCGTCACATGGACGGCTCCGGTGCCCGGGTCGACCATCAACGACACGACGCCGGTCCTGAGGGTCAGCTATCAGGATTTGACGGGATCGGGCGAACCCAACCCCTCGGGCGTGGACCTGGCCAGCCTGGTCATCACCCTCGACAACGTGAACCAGACGAGCCTGTTCACCAGGCGGGCCACCGACGCCTCGGCGGAAGTGCCCGCGAACCTGGCCCTTGGTCCGGGCACCCACCACCTCAAGGCGACGATCGAAGACGACGCGGGCAACGTGGGTGAAGGCGTCGCCGACTTCGTCGTCGATCCCACGCCGCCGGCCATTCAGGTGACGCAGCCGGTGCGCGGCGCCTACCTGCCGACGCTGAGCCCCACCATCCGGGTGACCTACGCCGACAACCTCGCCCTCGACCTGGCTACGCTCGAGATCCGCGTCGACGGCACCAACCGCACGACCGCCTTCACGCGCGGTCCGGCGGAAGCGGTGGCGACTCTGACGCTGGCCAGCGGTGCCCACGACGTGGTGGCGAACATCCGAGACCGGGCCGGCAACGCCGCCGTGCCCTCCTCGACGTCGTTCAACCTGGACACGACCCCGCCCGTCGTCACCATCGGCAAGCCGCTCCCGGATTCGCGGCACGGGACCTCGCAGGTGGAGGCGATCGTCCAGTATCGCGACGACCAGGCCCTGGACCTGTCGAGCTTCCGGGCGGAGGTGGACGGCGCGGTGGTGACCCTCGGCCAGGGGCCGGAGGGGGCGATGGGGCTTCTGCCTCCACTTCCCGACGGCGAGCACACCCTGACGGCTCGCATCAAGGACCGCGCGGGCAACGAGCGCACCGCCCAATCACGCTTCCGGGTGGACACCGGCGTCCCCGACATCCAGATCGTCCTGCCTCTCTCCGGCTTCATCTTGAATACGGCGACGCCGCTCGTGCTCGTGACCTACAGCGACCCCCAAGGCGTCGACCTCCAGACCTTCAAGCTCGTCGTCCGGGACCAGGACCGCACCTCGTCCTGCCAGGTCGGACCTGACAGCGCGAGCTGCACGATCCCGCCGGTGCCGCAGGGGGAAAGCACGATTCGCGCCGAGATCAAGGACCTCGGCGGCAACCACGCGACGGCGATCTCGAGCTTCATCGTCGACACCATCGCGCCCACGGGCTCGATGACGTCTCCCGGCGCCATCACGAACACGGGCGCCGCCGCCATCACGTTCGCCTACGAAGACGCCGGCACGGGCGTGCGCGTCACGTCGGTGCTGGTTCGTGTAGACGGGTCGGAACCGGTGTCGTGGTTCTCCGCGGGCGCGACGAGCGCGACCGGCGTTCCCCCCGCGCCCCTCTCCGACGGCCTCCACCACGTCGTGCTCACGCTGGAGGACGCGGCGGGGAACTCGGCCAGCATCGAGGGGTCCTTCACCGTCGACACCGTGTCACCCACCGCATCCGTGGCGGCGCCCGCCAACGAGGCGTTCGTCAACGATTCGACCCCACAGATCCGGATCACGTACGCCGACAGCGGAGGCACCGGGGTCGCCATTCCGGCGTCGGTGCACGTCTTCCATCACCAGGGAGACGACCCCGAGACGGAGATCACGTCGCTGTTCGCGGTCGGGGCCACGGAGGCGATCGGCACGCTACCCGACGCGTCCGCCCTCACCGACGGGACACATCACCTGCGCGTGGAGATCAAGGACCAGGCGGGCAACGCGCGCGAGACGCAGTCGCTGTTCGTGCTGGACACGGTGGCGCCGACGTACACGGTGGTCGCGCCGGCGAGGGACACGTTCGTGCCGACGAAGACGCCGGCCTTCACGATCACCTACGCCGACGATCGCAGCGGCGTGGACACGGCCACGTTCGTGTTCAAGGTGGACGCGACCGACCTCACCGCGCGCCTCGTCCCCGGTCCCACCCAGGCCGCGGGCGCACTCCAGCCCGGGGATGCCCTGGAGGAGGGCAAACACGCCGTCTCGGTTGTCATCTCCGATCGCGCGGGCAACGCGGCCGTCCCGTCCGCGCACGAATTCGTGGTGGATACGGTGGCCCCGACGGCGTCGGTCCAGCTGCCGGCGGATGGGGCCTACCTGGGCGTGCCCCAGAGCCTGGTGCGCGTCGCCTTCGCCGACACCGTGGTGCCGGGCGCCGGCAACGGCGTCGGCTCCGTCGAGGTGATCATCGATGGCGTCGACCGGACGGCAGAGTTCGCGGGCCCCAACCAGGCCACCTGCCCTTCTGCTTCGTCCTCCTCGTGCGAGGCTCAGCTCAATCCGCCGCTAGGCGAGGGTTCGCACACGGTGACGGTCAACGTCCGCGACTGGGCCAACAACCCGGGGGCCGGGTCCTCGACGTTCTTCGTCGACTTGACCGCCCCCCTGGTCACGATCACCGACCCGCCGGCCGGGGCGCGCAAGGAAGCGTCGGTCGTGGTCACGGGCACGGTGGCGGATACCGACCCGCAGGTCGTCGTCGAGTGTTCGGCCGGTGGGCCCGCCTCACCGGCCACGTTGGCGCCGCCCGCACCGCAACGATCCTTCACGTGCACGCTGACCCTGGCCGATGGCGCGACCGAGATCGTCGCCACCGCCCGCGACCGGTTCGGGCGGGAAGGCTCCGACCGGCGCCGTTTCGTGCTCGACACCGGCACGCCCGTGGTCATCATCGAGCAGCCCTCGAGCGGGGAGTGCACGGCGGCGGAAGCGGTCACCGTGTCCGGCACCGTCCAGGACGCGTCGATCGACGAGACGACGACGGTCACGGTGACGGTCGAGGGCGTGACCGCGCCCTGCGCACGGACGAGCAACGGCAGTTGCTCCTTCTCGGCCACGGTGCCGCTGGGGGCCGGACCCCAGGCGACGCTGCACGTGCAGGCCGAGGACGTGGCCGGCAACATCGGCCAGGCGTCGGTCACGTTGTGCGTCGACCGCGAGGCACCGACGGTCACCATCGATCCTCCGACCAGCCCGTACGCGACGGGCCCCGTGCTCACCGTCCACGGGACGGTCTCGGACACGCTCACCCCGACCACGGTCGAAGTGAACGGCCAACCGGAATCGGCGCCGTCCCTCGCCCTCTCGCGTTCGTTCACGGTGCTGCTGCCGGTGGTGGACGGGAGCGTCGAGCTGAAGGCGACCGCGCGGGACGCGGCCGGTAACGCCGGCATCAGCGCCCCCGTGGTCGTGAACGTGGACGCCACGCCGCCCCAGATCGTCTTCGACTCACCCGAGTCCGGCACGGTCACGCGAGCGGCTTCGATCGTCGTCTCCGGACACGTCCTCGATGCGTCACCCGTCACCCTCACGCGCGACGGGCAGAACGTCCCCGTGGGCACGGGAGGGGCATTCACCGTCGATGTCCCGCTGCCGGGCGGGGCGATCTTCACCGCCGTCTCCCTCGCCTTCGCCGCCATCGATGCTGCCGGGAACCCGGGCACCGCCTCCTTCGAGGTGATCGTCGACCGAAAGGCCCCGACCCTCACCATCGCCAGCCCCCATTCGGGTGATGTCCTCGTGTCCCTGCCGATCGTGGTCCAGGGCACCTTCGAGGACGACACCGACACCACCGTGACCGTGAACGGCCAGCTCGCCGAGATCACCGGCCACGCCTGGCAGGCGATCTTCGCCACGCTGCCCGAGGGACCCCATCAATTCACCGTGTCCGCCCGCGACAAGGCGAACAACACGACCACCGCGCCGCTCGTGGACGTCGTCATCGACCTCGGAGCGCCGGTGGTCGCCATCGACGCGCCGCCCACGGGCACGCTCACGCGCGAGAGCGACATCCTCGTGCACGGGACCGTGCAGGAGACGGGGACGGTACAGGTGAAGGTGAACGGCGTGTCCGCGAGCACGCAGCGCACGGGCCCGGCCACCTGGACGTACACCGTCACCGTGCCCCTGCAGGAAGGCACCCAGGAGCTCGTGGCCCTGGCCGAAGACGCCGCCCATCGCACGGATACGAACGACGACCACGTGCTGGTGACGCGCGACTCGACGCCGCCCGTGGTCGTCCTGACCGCGCCGTCCCAGGTCTCGCGCGGCAAGCCCGGTAACGCGATCGCCGTCGTGACCGATCCCGACCTCGCGAGCCTGACCGTCACGTGGGGAGCGGTTCAGGCCACCTGCACGTCCTCGCCCTGCACGCTGGCGCTCACGGTGCCCGAAGGCGTGGCCAGCGGGACCACCATCCCCGCCACGGCGACGGCGACCGACCTCGCGGGCAACGTCGGCACCGCGCCGCCGCGCGGGGTGAAGGTGGTGGCGGACGGGGTGGTGACGGGCCAGGTCCTGTCCGACGCGACGGGACTCGTGCTCGAGGGGGCGACGGTCCGCATGACCGCCGGTGTGGGCGAGACCTCGACCAGCTCGGACGAGGACGGGCGCTATTCGCTTCCCACGGGCGAGCCGTTCGCGACCATCGGGGTCTCGAAAGTCGGACACACCTCGGTCGAGCGCGACCTGGCCGTGGAGTCCGGCACGGGCACGGTGCCCGTGGATGCCCGCCTGACGCCTCTGGCCGCAGCCCAGATCGTGGGCGCCGAGGGCGGCATCCTGCACGCGCCCGGCCCCGTGGCTACGCCGCCGGCACCGCGTAGGCCGGCGCTCAAGTTGACGGTGCCGAGCAGCACCGTCCCCGACGGCACGGCCTTCCGTCTGACGCCGCTCTCGCCGCAGGGCCTGCCCGGGCTGCTGCCGCTCGGCTGGGCGCCCGTTGCCGCGTACGACCTCCAGCTCTCGTCCCCGTTTGCGGGCTCGCTCGAGGGAGTCGTCCTCTTCGCCGAAGGCGCGGCGCCCGTCGATCCCGTGCATCTCATTCGTTACGACACCAGCGCGCACGCGTGGGAGGTGAAGGTTCGCGATCTCACCACCGCGAACAACGCCTTGACGGCTTCCTTCTCCCAGGCCGGGGCCTACGCCTTCGTGGTGGCCGACGATGCCACGGTGGCCGTGCCCGCAGTGGGAGAGGTGCTCGCTGGCGTCGACATGGTGCCCGTCCCCGCCACCGCCACCAGCACCGGGAGCGTCAACCCGTCTTCGGTGGCGCCGACGGGAGGGATCGCCAAGGGCTCGCTCGAGATCCAGTCGCCGCTGCCCCTGCCGTCGGGGACGGTCGTGCAGGCGGAAGTGGGGGAGACGTACACGCTCCGGGAGACGGACGCTTCCGGCGCCAACAAGGTCGCTTCGACGGAGAAGCGGCTTCAGGACATCGTGCTCTTCCGGCCCAAGGGGGGCGCGGCGGGAAGCGTGCCGCCATTGCCCGCGAACACCGCCCTGGGCGCAGAAGTCGCGGTCACCCCCTCTCGCACCTACGGTCGCGCGGAGATCGTCAAGGGCGAGGTCGTCCTCGACTTCCTCGCCGGCCGCGAGGGTGTGCGCGGCACCGTCGGGGGCAACGAGGCCGTGGATCTGGAAGCGGCCGATGTCCGCCTCCGCGTCCCCGCGCACGCCTTCGGGGAGGACACGGCGCTGTCCCTCGAAGTCCCCACTGCCCTGTCCGCGTTCCTCCCCTCCGTGCCGGGCCTGGACGCGCTCTCCGAGGTCGTCCTCGACTTCTCCGGCAAGACGCTCGTCGTCGCCGCCGGGCTCTCGATCGACGCCGGGCTGGTCGGCGCCGGTGACACCGTCCTCGTCGCCCAGGTCGAGCGCGCCTTGACGGACACGATCCCGCGGCTGGCCGTGGTGGCCCGCGCGCAGCTCGAGGGCGGGCGGGTGACGACGGTTCCGTATCCCGGCCTCCCTGGCATCGTGGAAGGCGGGCGCTACGTGTTCTACCGCTCCGTCCCCGTCGGCTTCGTGGCCGGTACGGCGATGGCGGGCGGAAGCCCCGTGCGCGCGTTGATCGAGCCGGTGCTCGCGTCGCCCTGGCCCTTCATCGCACTGAGCCGCGCCGGTGGAGACTTCATCCTCGCCGTCCCGCCGGGCACGGTCGGCCTCAAGGCCTCGGTGCCCAGGACGCCTTACGCGGGATCGGCGTCGGTCCAGGTGACGGAGAACGAGACCACTCCGTTCACGTTCGCGCTCGTGGGCGCGGGCACCATCCTGGCCGTGACGCCCTCCGACGGCACGGTCGGCGTGCCGGTCAACGTGCCCTTCGAGATCCGCTCCACCGCGCCCTTGCAGCCGGACACGGTGTCGACGCAGACCATACGGCTCTTCAAGGTGGGCACGCCGGAGAACACGCCGGTCGCCGTGCGCCTGGTCCTCGCCCAGAACCGGCGCAGCGTGAGCGTGATTCCGGAGCCGCCTCCTTCGTCCGATCCCGACGCCCCGCCCAAGCCGGCGCTCCTGTTCCAGAAGTCGTACATCCTGGAAGCGGCCGGCCTCAAGGACTCGTTCGGCAAGGACGTCCCGTCCGTGGCGGTGACGTTCACGACCCGGGACGACTCCCCCGAAGCCCGTGACCTTCGCAAGCTCGTCTTCTCGATACCGGACGAGAACGGAATCGTGAAGATCACGGCGCCGGAGGGCACGCTGGCGCCCGGGACCACGATCCTCGTCATCAACTCCGGCAACGGCTACGTGCTCTCGCTGAGCGCGGGCAACGACGGCGAGGTCAATGGGGAGATCAACGCGAGCGTCTCCGATCGGCTGCTCATAACGATCACCGACCCGGAGGGCCACGCGACCAGCTTCGAGCGCAGCCAGTTCTTCGACGCCGCCACCGGGGCCACGGTGGTGGGTGAGGGCGGTGGCGTGATCGAGGGACCCGGCGGCGCTGAGCTGCGCATCCCCGAGGGCGCGCTCGACAAGCCGGTGAAGCTCAAGGTCACGGCGGTGACCGAGGCGGACTACGCGGCGGCCTTCGAAGGCGACCAGCGCCGGCCGGACGTGCCGCTCTCGAACCCCGACTACCCGGACCTCGCCGGGGGATTCGGTAACGCCCTGAAGATCGAGGCGTCGGAGGAGACCCACTTCAAGAAGGAAGTGGACCTGGCCTTCCCGGTGCCGGCGGAGCTGGATCCTTCGCCGACGTGCGTGAAGCCACCGCCGAACAGCCCGCCGCCGCCGATCGGCCCCAAGCCGTGTGCCAAGGACGCGTTCTTCCAGGTGTACCGCCGGATCGAGGGGCCCTGCCCGGGTGGCGCCGAGGAATGCGCTCGCGCCGCGCGCCCCGTCTACTTCGAGACCGTCGATACCGCATTCGTCGAAGGCGATGGGGGCAACCGCAAGGTCGTCACGGCGTCGTACCCGTTCACGGGCTACCGCGACGGATGGACCCGGTGGGATCCGATCGCGGGCGCCGGGTTCGAGAGTCTCGGCGGGGCGGTGGGCGGCGCGGCCATCGGGGGAGTCGCGACGGCCTGGGCGATGACGATGTGGACGGTCACTGCCCTCCTGCCCGGCGCTTCGGTGTCGGGAGTGATCACGGGCCGGGTGCAGTGGCCCGTCTTCAAGCCTGGCAAAACCGATCCCGTCTACGAGGGTGTCGCCGGCGTCACGTTGCGCCGTGACGACAGCCTGGATCAAGGCGCCACCATCGCCTTCAGCGAAGGGAGCGAGGGACGGTTCACCTTCTTCGATCCGCACTTCAAGGGCGGCACGGTCGAGGTGCGGGCGGAGTACAACGGCCAAATCTACAAGGGCACGGCGTTCGCGGTGGAGCGCAGCGACACCAAGATCCTGACCGATCCCGGCCTGGCTCCGCTGGTGGCCGGCGGCTACTTCAAGAACATCGCGACCGTGAACATCACGCTGCCCGGACCCACGCCGGCCGCGGCGGCGCCGAAGTTCGGCATCCACGTGATGAAGGTGACGAACGACAAGCGCGCCGAGGTCTCCACCGTCATTGCGGGGACGCCGCTCGTCATCGGATTCACCAGCGCCGACGACGACGGTGCGATCGCGACCGTCATCAGCGCCAGCGTCAACGGGCAGGCCAAGAACGTGATCAAGGAGACGGCGCCTCCGTCCGTCCTCCCCATGAACTTCCTGCTCCAGGATCCGGGCACGTCGGACGGCGCCTTCGTCCCGACGCAGGCCGGGAGCTACACCGTCACCGCGACTGCGCTCCCTCCGTTCGGACCCGCGGTCACGGAACAGAAGGTGTTCCGCGTGCTGGCCGCCGGAGGCAGCACCACCAGCGCCCTGCCCGGCCGTCCCGGCGCCATCTTCGTCGCGCCCAAGAACGGCCAGAAGGGCGTTCCCGTCACCGTGTTCCCCGTGATCACGTTCTCGGAGCCGGTCACCAAGGTGCTCGGCAACGTGAAGCTCCTCGACGGGCAAGGCAACCCCGGGCCGGCGCTCAGGCTCGCGGGTGTCGGGGTCAACACGGCCGGGGAGGCCGTCGTCCTCGACACCATCACTCCCACGAGCAAGGTCACCTCGCTGACCATCGAGCCCGTCGGCGGCCTCAAGTTCGGCGAGACCTATCGCCTGGTCGTGACGAGCGACGTCGAGGACCTCGATCAACCCACGCCCAGCGCCTTCGTGCCGTTCGAGAGCACGTTCGAGACGTTCGCCCCAGAGGCGGTCGGCGGGTCGGCGGATCAGACCCAGATGGTCGGGCTGGCCGTGATGGACGATCGCGCCTATGCCCTGGAGACGGAATACCTGGGCGGGGTAGGCGCCTCCCAGCAGAACGGCATCCTCCACATCTACGACGTCAACGACCCCTTGGAGCCGAAGAACATTCCCCCCGGCGCGCGGATCATCTATCCGCCGCGCGACATCGCGGTCCTCAAGCAGACGTCCAGCGACGGCCAGGGCAACGAGACCACGCAGAAGCTGGTGGCCCTGGCCGCTTCCTCCCGCACCTACTGGCAGCTCCAGGGTGAGATCGTCTACTACAACGAGCTCGTCAGCTCGCCCGCGAATCTCTTCATCTACAACGTCGACGTGGACGAAAACCCGCGCTGGGTGGGCGCGGTGAGCCTCACCCAGAACATCCTCGACGGGTATCCGAACCGGATCGCCATGGACGGCAACAGCGTCTTCGTGGCCACCGCGCGCAAGGGCATCCAGATCGTGAGCCTCGCTTCGGCCATGAGCGGCTTCGAGGAGGAGCTCGGCATCCCGGTGCAGGCGACGGAGATTCGCAAGCAGCTCTTCAGCGGCGGATACCGCATGCATGCCGTCGTGCAGACGATCCCCATGACGACCGATCCGCCCAGCTCGTCCGTGCTCCTGAACCTGAACGACCTGAAGGTCGGGCACCTGGCGCTGGACGGCACCGCCGCGCGACTCGTGTTCGCCACCGGTCTGACTCCCGCCGTCGCCCTGGTGATGGTGAACCCGGACACCACGGAGAAGATCTACCAGGGCAAGCTGGAGGGGCTGGGCGGCAGCCTGAACTGGGGCAGCGCGATCGCGGTGGCGCAAGTCGCCGGCCGCTCTCTCGCCCTCGTGGGCGGATCCGCGACCATCGCCGGCGCCTCCACGAGCGGCGTCGCCGTGGTGGACGTGAGCAACCCCCGTGCGTTCCAGGTCCTCGGCTGGGTGAAGATCGGCCACAGCATCGGCGACATCATCGTCAAAGATGCGATCGCCATCGTCGCCGGTGACAAGGGAAGCAAGGCGCCCGACGGGACCCTGGGCGTGGCCACCCTGATCAACCTGGCCAACCCGGATCAGCCGTACGTCTCCGGCACCCTGGCCGGCGTCGGGACCCGGATGGCGCTGGCCCCCAACAGCATCCTCCTCTCGACGCAGCGCGACTACCTGAAGGGCAACGCGACCGAGCTCAACGGAGTCAAGACGGCGGCCCTGGGCAACCTGGCCATCGTCGAAGGCACCACGCCGGGGCGCGTCGTGGTCGGCGACGGCCCGCGGTCGGCGGAGGACTTCAAGCTGAAGTTCCGCGTGATCCCGAGCACGTACGAGGTCAACGCCTCCAAGATCGAGTTCCGCATCGCCGACCAGACGATCGGCGCGCCCATCGACGTCACCATGACGAACGGCAGGGGCGAGCTGCCGCTCCCTCTCGGGTACACGTTCCGGAAGGCGGGGCAGGTGGTGGCGCTGCCGCGGCTCGTCATCAACGAAGGTACCGCGGACGAGCTGGTTTCGGCGCCGCGGCCGTGGAACACGGAGCAGCCCATCGTGCGTGCGGTGTGGACCGATCGCGAGATCGAGTCGGAGTCACCGTTGGCTCCCAAGGAAGAAGCCGTGACCGCGGACCACACCGAGATCGGGGTCGAGGTCATCAGCCCCGAGTGGTTCCGGCGATCCCGGGAGCCGCGCCCGGGAGAAGACCCGGTGATGCGCCAGGTGAACTGGGAGGCGCAGAGCAGCCCCGCCTCCACTCGGGCCGGGGCGACCCTCTCCGACGACGGCTTCTTCGCGACCACCCTCGACACGACGGGTCAGGCCGGCCAGGCGCGGTCGGTCATCGCTCGTGTGGGCGACGTCGTGCTCGGGACCACCGGGCCCGTGATCGTGGAGCCAGGAGCGGCGGCGACCGTCACGCTGACGTCGGCGGGCGATCGAACGGCCCTTCCCGCCGACAAGACGACCACCGTCCTCCTGACGCTGGAGGCGAGGGACGTGTTCGGGAACCTGGTGGCCGACGGGACCGCGGTGACGTGGGCCAAGGGCGAGGGTACCGACGGTACGCTGCTGGAGGGCCAGGACAAGACGAAGGACGGGCGTGCGACGGTGATCTACCGGGCCGGCATCCGGCTCGGTGGCGAGCACAAGGTCATCGCCCGGCTCGACCGCGCCGTGGGCGAGTTCGCGCTGCAGCAGCGCCCGATCGGAATCCAGCTCCTCGACGCTCCCGCCGAGAAGGACTGGTTCGATCGCTCGATGCCCGTCTTCACCGTCCGTTTGACCAGCACCGGTGGAGACGTGGCGAATGGCGCCCCCATCGCCTGGTTCTCGTCCGTCGGCCGGATGGTGGTCACACAGGAGGTCCAGGGCGGAATCGCGAAGGCGAAGTGGGACTTCTCGCGCGTCACGCACCGCCCCCGCGTCTACTTCACGGTCACGCTGGGGGGGGGACTGAGCCAGCATCGCATGACCTGGACGGGCCCCGCGAGCTATGTCTCCACCGAGCCGCCGCCGACCCGCCGCGCATCGGCGGGCGCGCGCGAGGTTCCCGGCGGCGGAATGGAGTTCCAGGAGCCCGCTCCCGGCTCGCCGGTCGTGTCCGTCGCGCCCCTGGCCATTGCCGGCGACCTCACGCAAGACCAGATGATGCCGCTGGAGCTGTCGGACGGCAGCACGGAGATGGTGCCCGTGAAGGCCACCGCGACCTATCGGATCGCCGGCCTGCAACCGGGCGAACACGTCCGGGTTCAGCTGGGCACGAGCGCGCGACCCAATGTACCTCCGGTGGCGCATTACACCGGCGACGCCATCCTCGAGGCCACGCTCCCCGACCTCACCGGCTTGCACGAAGGGAAGGTGACCGGAGGCGTGTCCGTCGAGGAGGGCGGCTACATCGGCGACGCGCTCCATTTCGACGGTACTGGCGTGGTCCGGGTGAGCGACCACAAGGAGTTCGCCTTCCCGGGAGCCTTCATCGTCCAGACCGCGGTCAAGCCTCCGCCCGACTCGGCCGCCCAGACGCTGTTGGACAAGGCCGGAGACTTCCGCCTCGACCTCGTCGAGCAGAACGGGCAGCTCCATCCGCGCTTCACCGTCACCACCGAGGACGGCGAGGAGAGCATCACTTCGCCCCTGCCCGTCCCGACGGGCGCCTGGTCGCTGATCACCGGCACCTACAGGCCGGGGACTCTCTGGGTCGGGATCGACAAGGCCAAGGACTATCGCGTCCTCTCGCAGCCGCCGATCCACAACAAGGCCGAGCTCGTCCTGGGTCCGGGCTTCACAGGATCGCTGGACGAGATCAAGCTCATCGACCTCGGCAAGGCCCCGCTGTCCAACTTCGCCAACGGGCAACAGTCCGTCGCCTTCGTCGCCGATGCCACGGGCGTCTTCGAGACGCAGATCGTCTCCACGGGCGTGATGGGCAACGAACGGGTCGCCGGCTACTACCTGAACCTGGCCTTCGCGGCGCGGGGGATGGCCCAGGATGTGCCCTTCCCGGACGCCCTCCAGAATGCCGCGGGCTTCATCGGCACATCGGCCGAGGTCTTCTACGAGGACCGCGCGGCCAGCGAAGAGTCGGACATCAAATACGCGCTCTGGATGGAACTCGCCTTCACGGTGAAGTTCACACGGGGCCTCTTCCTGGGCGCGGAGGGCGAGACGGACCCGGCGGTGCTGGCCGGCGACTTCCTGGGCAGCCTCTTCGTCTTGAGGGACTTCATCAACTCGTCGGGCCGGGCCCTCGACGGCGAGGTTGACGGCGCCCGTGCCTTGGACATCGCGGTCGGTCTCTTCACGCTGCTGGAGAGGGCGCTCGGCAAGAAGCTGATCCTTCTGAAGGGTGCCAGGAACCTGGCCAAGGTGATCGCGCGCGGCGGTCCCTCCTCGAGGGCCCTCGCAAGACTCATCGCGCTCGAAGCCAAGATCACCGCCGGTGCGGCCGGCGTCTCCAGGATCCGCAAGCTATTGGAGGTCGCCCAGATCGGCCTGCCCGTGGCCACGGCCCTGGCCGGGCTCCTCGACCACACGGGAGACGACGAGGAGGCGGCCGAGCATCTCAGCAACACCCTGGACAACGCCGGGAACGACCAGGAGGTCCAGGCGGTCGTCGCCGAGCTCGGCGAGATGCGAGGCGAGGTGCCGCCCGACGAGTTCCGAGCCCTGTTGCGCGCCGTGGGTACGCCCACGCCGGAGGGCTCACCTTCGGCGGCGGGAAGCGCACCGCGGCGCTTCGTCAAGCTCACCAGGAAGGCCCTCAAGGGCGTCCGGATCAGCGGCAAGTTCCTGAAGGAGGCTCCGGGCGGGATCAATCAGTATTCGAAGCACCTCACCAACCAGATCAAGCTGAACCATCCCGAGAACTTCACCGAGATCTGGGAGAAGATCGACGACCTCATACTGCGGGTGAACAAGCTCGATCCGAATACGGCCGCTCGGATCAACGGCAACCTGCATCGGATGCTGCGCGACCTGGGGTCGAACCACGAAATTCGCCGGAATGCCGCCCTGCTGACCCTGCGCGTGGCCCACGCGATTCCGGACACGGGGCTCATCTTCGAGAGCTTCCAGAAATTCACCGCCGCCAACGGCAAGCTGTTCCGCCGCTTCCCGGATATCCTCACCAGTACCGGCAAATGGATCGAGATCAAGGCGTGGAGCAACTGGCTGAAATTCCCGCCCCCCGTGGGGAGCCGGCTGGCCACCTACGTCAACGCCGCCGAGCAGCAGATCTTGAGGACCATCGCTCTCAAGGGAGATGCGGCCGCCACCGAACTCGTCGTCTACTTCCCGAAGCTGGGCATCGGGCAGTGCTGCGAAGCGGCCGTGCGTCAGTACTTCACGAACTTCTTCTCCAAGAAGGAGACGATCGACTGGATCGCCAAATTCCGCCAGATACCGCTGGCCGACGCCGACAAGATGGCCAAGAATCTGCAGGCCGCCGTCACCAAGATGTTCCAGTTCCAGTGAGGCTCTGCCCACCGAGAGGTTAGGAGATTCACGACCAGGATCCGCAGGCGCCCCGCCCCCCGCTGAAGCTCTCGTTCACCGTTCAATACGATCACAAGGTGGGCTGGCTCCCCTTCGTGCGAGGCGGTCGTGTCTTCATGGGGACGCCGCAAGGGGTGAGAGCCCTCGACGAGGAGTCGGGCACCCTGTTGTGGCAGAGCACGCAGCCGGGGTTCCCGCTGTCCTCCCACGGGGGGACGCTCTTTGTGCGGCGGCTCACCGAGGACTACCAGTTCCTCTGCGTCGATGCCCTTGAGGAAGCCACGGGCCGCTTTCTGCGGACGCTGCTCCAGTGGCCGTCGCTGACCCGGGAGATCATTCGAGACGAACGGCTGCTGTGTGCGACTTCCCACGGCGGAGAGGCCGTTTGCGCGGTGGGCCTGGACGACGGTGCCGTGCGCTGGCGTTGGCCGGTCGAAGACGACAGAGGTGTCTGGGGCCAGCTGGGTGTCGATTCGGAGAGCGTCTACCTCAGCCTCAGAGACGGGCCCGTGGTCGCTCTCGACCTGAAGACGGGTCGCGAGCGATGGCGCCAGAGCCTGGCCGACCTGACCTGGAAGCTCGGGCTCCAGCCCCAGCCCGGCCAGACCCTGGGGGGGCCGACCGTGATCGGCGACCGCGTGATCTTCGATGGCTACGGTGGTTGGATCACTGGATTCTCGGCGGGCGGCGGCGAACGGCTGTGGACCCACCAGGCCGGGGCGGACGTCTCGCAGAGCGTCGTCCACGACGCGCAGTACCATGCCTTGACGCGGTCCGGCGAGCTCGTGACGCTCGATCCCGCGGACGGCCGCCTCGTCGCTACGCTGAACCTCGATCGCAAGGTACCGAGGCCCGCGGTGCGAATAAGCCGCTTGACGATGCCTCTGCTGGTCTCGGATACCCACACGTTCACGGGAAGCGAAGAGGGACACGTCCTGGCCTTCGAGCGGCCGAAGGGCAAATACGTGTGGAGCCACCAACCCAAGCGGGCGGCCACGACCGCGCACGACGGCAACCGCTTCGTCGCCTCAGGCCGCCGGCTGTATTACACGGACATGTCGCTGCGCCTCTATTGCCTCGAGGAGGACCGTTCGGCCGTCCCCGTCGAGCCACCGCGCGCTCCGGCGGCCGCGAGACGGCGAAAAGCCTGATCAAGAACAGGATCACTCGCTGGTCCGTCTCGCTGGGGCTGACCGTTGCGACCGGGGTCGTGGCCGCCCGCGGCGCGAGCGGCGGCGGCGGGATCCCGGCCGTCGTCTCGCCGCGGCTCGCCCGCGCGGATGACGTCGTCCGTCGGGGTGTCGCCGCGGGCATCTTCCCGGGTGGCGTGCTGGTCGTCGGCCGACACGATGGCCCCATGCATCTGCGCCGCTTCGGGCAGTTGTCGACTCACGCGACGGACGGGAGCGTCGAGCTTGATACGCTCTATGACCTCGCCAGCCTGACCAAGGTCGTGGCGACGACCTCCGTCGCGATGGTCCTGGCCGACAGGGGTCAGCTTGCTCTCGATTCCCGGCTGTCCGCATGGTTCCCCGAAATGGCGGGCCCGATCCGGGAGAAGGCCCGCGTTCGTGATCTCCTGGCCCATTCCGCGGGCCTGCCGGCGTGGCGCGCCTTGTCACGAGAAACCCGGGACAAGCGGGGGGTCGTTCAGCGGATCCTCCAGACCGACCTCGAGTACGAGCCTGGAACTCGGAGCGTGTACACCGATCTGGGGATGATCCTCCTCGGAGAAATCATCGAGCGCGTCGCCGGCGAAGGCCTCGACGCGGCCGCGCAGCGTCTCGTTTTCGGCCCGCTCGGGATGACGGATACGGCCTTCCGACCGGACGCGGAGCGGCGGGGGCGCACGGCGCCCACCATCGATGACCCGTGGCGGGGACGCCTCCTGCGCGGCGAAGTGCAGGACGAGAACGCCTATCGCATGGGAGGCGTGGCCGGACACGCCGGCCTCTTCGGAACCGCGCGCGACCTGAGCCGGTTGGCGGAGACCATGCTTGGGGGAGGCGAGCACGGGGGCGCGCGTTGGGTCAATCGTTCCACCGTTGCCTTGTTCACGCAGCGAGTGGACGTCCCGGGTTCGACCCGGACCCTGGGATGGGAAACACCGGCGGGGGACGCATGGGCCGGGCACCTGTGGTCGGACCGCGCGTACGGTCACACCGGCCAGACCGGCACGTCGATCTGGATCGACCCGGCGCGAGACCTCTACGTGGTGCTCCTCACGAATCGTCTCCAGCCCGCCGCCGGAGACGACTTCGACACGATCAGGCGCGATCTCGCCGACGCCGTGCTCGCGGCCATGCCGGCCCCTCGCACGGAGCCCTGAGGCTCAGGGCGTGGCCGGCGGTGAGGCCAGCAGCTCGAGGAGGAGGCTGGCGAGCGCCCGCGACAGGGTCGGCAGCGCGGCCTCGTCGACGTCGAACGCGGGGCTGTGGGTCATGGCCGTGATCCCCTTCGCTTCATTCCTCACGCCGGCCTTCAGGTAGAAACCGGGAACACGCTCGGCGAACACGGAGAAGTCCTCGGAGCCCAGCTCCGGACCGACCTTGATCACCCCGTCGGCGGTGTAGGTCCGGGCCAGGACCGGCCGCAGCCTGGCCGCGAGCACGGGGTCGTTCACGGTCGCCGGCGTGCCCGCATCGAGGAAGCCCAGCGTCGCCTTCGCTCCGGAGGCTTCGGCCGCACGCTCGACCACCGCCGCCAGCTCTCGCTTGCGCCGCGCGCGCTCGTCGGCGGTCAGGGTGCGTGCCACGCCCTCCAACACGGCCTCGTCCGCGACGAGGTTGTAGTGCGTCCCCCCCTGGATCGTGCCGACGGAGACCCATGGCCGCTCGCCTTGCCCGCGCAGCGCCTGAATGGCTTGCACGATGGCGGCGGCGGCTCGGATGGCATCGATCCCTGAATCGGGCGCGGTGGAATGGGCGGCCCGACCCCGCACCTCGATTCGAAAGCGGTCACGTGCCGCAAACACGGTTCCGTCCGTCCAACCCATTCGTCCCGCTGCGAGCGTCGGGTCGACATGAAAACCCAGGACCGCGACGGGACGCGGGTCATCGAGGGCACCCTCGCGCACCATCAGGGCGGCGCCACCCTCCTCCGCTTGTGGTGGCCCTTCCTCGGCCGGCTGGAAGAGGAACACCACCGTGCCCGGCAGGGCCTCCTTTCGTTGCGCCAGGAGCTCGGCGACGGCCAGCACGACGGCCGTGTGGGCATCGTGGCCGCAGGCGTGCATGATCCCGGGGTGGCGGCTGCGATACGGGGTGTCGCGCTGCTCCGCGATCGGCAGCGCGTCCATGTCCGCTCGTATCGCGACCGCAGGCCCCGGCCTCCTCCCGCGAAGGACGCCCACCACGCCCGTCTTCGCCACCGGGTAGCGCACCTCGAGTCCCAGCTCGCGGAGCCGGGCGGCGACGAGCTTGCCCGTGCGGAACTCGCGGTTGGCGAGCTCCGGGTACTGGTGGATGTCCCGTCGCAAGTCGATGAGCCGTGGGCCTATCGCGGCCACGGCCTCGGCCAGGCCGTCGTCGGGCGGCGGGGGCGCGAGCAGGACGGCCAGGACGAGGGCAAGCAGCATGGGGCGCGCAGGCGATTCTAATGCGGCCCCAGGCTTGCCAGCCGCGCGCCGCACGGCCATAGTTGGCCGACCGACCGAAGACCCCGATGCCCGCCTCCGCCTACGACTCCTTCTACTTCCGCGACCGCTACGGCTCGCCGGCCATGCGCGCGATCTGGGACGACCGCGCCATGGTCCAGCGCTGGCTGGACGTGGAAGCGGCGCTGGCCGCGACCGAGGCCGAGCTGGGCCTCGTCCCCGCCTCCGCCGCCCGCGAGATCGCGCGGCGCGCCCGCGTCGACCTCATCGACCTCGCGGCCATGAAGCGCGAGTTCGACACCACGTGGAACCCGGTCATGCCCCTCGTGAACGCGCTGAGGGGAGTCCTGCGCCCCTCCGCCGCGCGCTGGGTGCACTGGGGAACCACGAGCAAGAACATCATCGACACCGCGCTGGCCCTGCAGATCAAGGACACCTACGGCGTGGTGGGAGGCGAGATCGACGCCATCGCGGCCGAGCTCGCGCGCCTGGCCCGGCGGCATCGCGACACCGTGATGGCTGGCCGCACGCACGGCCAGCACGCGTTGCCCGTGACCTTCGGCTACAAGGCCGCGGTCTGGCTGGACGAGGTCCTCCGCCAGAAGGAGCGCCTGGAGGCGAGCCGGCCGCGCGTGCTGGTGGGGGAGCTGGGCGGCGCGGTCGGGACGATGGCCGCCTTAGGACGCAAGGGTCTGGCCGTGCAGGACCGGCTCATGGCGCGCCTCGGCCTGGGCGTTCCCGTGATCGCGGCCAAGACGGCGGGCGACCGCTTCGCCGAGTTCTTCCTCGTGCTGGCCATGATGTCCGCCACTCTCGGCAAGATCGCCCAGAACATCTACAACCTGCAGGTCACGGACGTGGACGAGGTGGTCGAGTTCACGGAGGGCAAGGTCGGCAGCTCGGCGATGCCCCACAAGCTCAACCCGGTGGCCTCTGGATCCGTGGTCCTTCTCTCCCGCCTCATCCGCGCGCGGGCCACGACGATCCTGGACTACGTCCATTCGGAGTGGGAGGACGACCATCGCCAGGGCGAGACGGCCTGGGCTTTCCCGCAGGAGGTGTGCCTGCTGATGGGGGCTCAGCTCGTCATCACGCGGCGTCTCCTCGCGACCCTCGTGGTCAAGCCCGAGAACATGCGACGCAACCTCGACCGCGGCGGCGGGGTCGTGCTGTCGGAGACGGTGATGATGGCGCTGGCCGAGAAGATCGGCCGCGACCGCGCGCATGCGCTCGTGCTTGCCATCTCCCGCGAGGCCCTGCAGCGCGGCGTCGCCTTCCGTGAAGCGGCCGCCGTCCATCCGGACGTGCGGGGGCACCTCGCCCCCCGCGAGATCGCGGCCGCCCTCGACTACAAGAACTCCCTGGGCCTGTCCGGCTACTTCGTGGATCGCGTGCTAGCCGTCTACGAACGCACTCTAAAGAGTTCGAGTCGGACGAAGGCGGGCAAGGCAGGAAGGCGGGGCCGTCAGACGAAGCTCCTATCCACCTATCGACACTAGACAGAGGCCGTGCTTCGCGGCCGCGGTGCACCACTTCAGCAGATCGTCGACCGCTTCCTTGAGACCCTCCAGGGTCCCAGCCATGGGGCGCGCGCTCGCTTGTAAACAGTTTAAAATCATATTGTTGCAGAGAGTCACATGGGTCGTGGCCACCAAGAGGAACACCGATCGGCGCCCCTCCCATCACAAGGCCGGACAGGACCCGGAAAACCGCGCTCGGCCAGGACGGCCTCCACCGCATCGAAGAACGACGTGATGCCGAAGGCGGCCACCCTGAGGTCGCCGCTGTATTCTGCGGCGAGCGCTTGATAGAGGATCGCTACCGCGCCGTCGTAATCAGCGTTCGGCGTGTCGTCGGTCAACTCGTTGAATAGTCGATCCGGTACACGTTGACGTCCCATCCCATCTAGGCGCTCCATCCACGTGACCGAGAGCCCGCCGAATGGGCGCGACGTGGGGCATTCACCTTCCCGGCGAATGCCCCGACCACCTAGAAACTCAGCTTCAGCCCCGCCTGCACGTTCCGCTGCAGGTAGCCCGTGAGCTGGGGCAGCGAATCGAGAGGCACCGTCGCGTTGCCCGCCGCGTCCACCGCCACCACCCGGTTCACCGAGGCCACGTTCTGGGTGTTGAAGATGTTCTTGGCCTCGACGAACAGCTCGCTGCGGAGATGGGCTCCGAGCGGGATGAACCGCACGTAGCGCGCGTCCACGTTGAACACCCGTCCCAGGCGTCCGGTGTTGCGGTCGATGCCGACGGGGCGGTCGTTCTGCACGCCGTCGAGGTTGAGATCGCGGTTCGCGCGGATGTTGAAGGGCAGCCCGCTGTTGGCCTGCAGGATGAAGCCGAGCTGGTTGTTGTTGAGCAGGGCCGGGCCCACGCCGCTGCCCGAGACCTTGGGGGCGAGCAGGCCGCTGAAGACGAAGGTGTGGGTCTGGTTGAACGGCGCCACGCCCTTGTCGCGGTCGACGCTCGTCGGATCGGACAGGCGGTCGTCGCCGCTGCCGACGACGTAGGTGCCGGTGAGGGGCGAGGTGTCTTCGCCCTTGGCCAGCGTGTACGAGGCCTGGGCCTGGATGCCATGGCTCATGCGCTTGTTCACGGTCACGGTGAGCGCGTTGTAGGTGCCCTTGCCGATCGACTGGAAGGTGTCGACGTGGTTGAAGGTCTGGTTCACGCGCGTGGCCGAGGTGACCGCGGTGGAGAAGATCGGGCGGCCGTCGGCGAGCGTCTGCCCCGTCGGGACGAGGTTGGTGTCGACCAGCACCGGCATGTTGCGGCCCAGCGAGTTCACGTAGCCGACGGAGACCGAGAAGTCGTTCGTGAGCGCGCGCTCGAGCTGGACGTTGGACAGGATCGTGTACTGGGTGGAGAAGTCCGGATCCATTGCCACGATGCTCTGCAGCGGCCGCGTGAACCCCGGCGGCAGGTCGCTGAGCGTGGCCGGGAACGCGGGGGCGCCCAGGCTCGTGGGGTTCAAGGTCGCAGTCAGCGTGCGCGGGTCACCGTTGCGCTGGATCGCGTCCTCGTAGAAGTTGATGAGCGGCGGCTCGTACATGATCCCGCTGGACGCGCGCAGCACGGTGCGCGCGCTCTGGTCGAGGCTCCAGGAGAAGCCGGCCCGCGGAGCGAAGTTGTTCTTGTCGACCTTGAACTCCGACGAGGCGGGGTTGGCGGGGAAGGGCCGCGCGTCGGGGATCTTGAAGAGGTCATAACGCAGCCCGAAGAGGACCTTGAGACGGTCGTTGACGCGCACGTCGTCCTGCACGAAGAGGGACAGGAACGTGGAGTTGTAGGAGACCTCGGGATCGCCGACGAGCTGCTGGAACGTCGAATAGCTGCGCGGCGTCGTGCCGCTCTTGGCGGACAGGTACGCGTCCACGGTGGGGAACGTATAGAGCTGGAACAGGTTGTTCCGGCGGAAGTCGTCGACGTACTGGAAGTCGCCGCCGACCTTGAAGCTGTGCCGCCCGCGGAGGACGGTGAAGTTGTCGATGACCTGCCAGATCTTCTGGCTGAAGTCGAACCCGGCATCGGAGACGGTGGCGATGGGCCCGCCGAAGTTGGCGACGCCGCTCACGAACACGGCGGGGCCGGTACCGGCGCCGTCGCTGGCCGTGCGCGACTGGTGGCGGCGGGCGAACTGGAAACGCAGCTCGTTGAGGCGGCTCGACCCGAACGACGAGATGAGCTGCGCGGACGCGGAGTCCATCCGGTCGTGGAAATCCGTGGCCTGCTCGACCGTGTTCGGGTTGCCCGACGAGGTGGAGCCGATGTTGAAGGGCGACTCGTTCTTGAAGAAGAAGTAGCGCGCGGAGAGCTTGTGCTCGGGCGCGAGCTGGTAGTCCGTCTTGCCCAGGAAGAAGTTGACGGACTGGCTGGCCGGGATGACGCCCGCGGCGGGGACGGCGGTCGTGGACAGGCCCAGGCGCGCGGCGTTGGCCGGGGTGACGCCGATGACGCGGTCCGCGGAGAGGTCGCGGTCCACGAACTCGTAGCCGCCGTAGAAGAACCACTTGTCCTTCACGATCGGCCCGCCCAGGGTGGCCGTGTAGTTGTTGACGTGGGTGTCCGGCTTGTTCGCGGTCGGGCTCAGGAAGAAAGGACGGTCCGACATGCCCTTGCGCCGGAAGCGATAGCTGGCGGAGCCGCGGAAATCGTTGCTCCCGGACGGCGTGACCGCGTTGTAGACCATGCCCGTGGTGTGGCCGAACTCGGGGGCGAAGCCGCTCGTGATGAGCTTGACCTCGCGCACCATGATTTCGGAGGCGGGCAGGAGGCGCAGGCCCGCGCGGTCCTTCTCCGTGTTCGTGTTCCCGTCGATGAGGTAGTTCGTGTGCATCTGGGTGCCGTTGGCGTTGATGCGCGGCACGCCGAACTCCTCGTTCTCGTAGCCGGTCACGTTGGCCTGGAGGAAGGCGAAGTTGTAGGGGTTGCGGGAAACGAGAGGCAGGTTCCGGATCTCCGCCTCCCCGATCGTGCGCCCGAGGTCGATCTTGCCCGGCTCGGAGACGGGCGCCTCTCCGGTGACGGAGACGACCTCGGCCACGCCGCCGACTTCCATGGCGAAGTTCACGACCGCGGTCTGGCCGGCGCTGAGCGTGATCCCCGTCCGCTCGATCGTCTTGAAGCCCTGCAGCTCCGCCTTCACGCGGTAGCTGCCCAGCGAGAGCAGCACCGCGCGGTACCCGCCGTCGGCGTTCGTGGTCATCGTCCGCTGCTGCCCCGTGTCGAGGTTCACCACGTTCACGCTCGCGCCGGGAAGGACGGCACCGGTGCCGTCGCGGACCACGCCTTCGATGGTGCCGTTGATGGCCTGGGACTGCGCGTGCAGAGTGGTCGCGCCCGCCACGGTGGCGGCGAGCAAGAGAAGGGCGAGTGGGCGGGGCGGCAGCATGGAGACTCCTCCGTCTTGGTTTTTGAACGGCCGTTCTGGCGCGGCAGTATCGCGCCCGCCAACGGGGGGGTCAAGGGACGGCGCGGGGTGCACACACCGTTTGACGCGAGGCGGGATTACGATTCCCCCGGAGGTCCACCTGAGCTCGGGGACGGTGACGGCGGCGGGCCCGGATCACGACCACGCGCACGGCCTGCGCGAGACGCCGGAGGGCCGCATCCTCCTCGCTCTCGTGCTCACGCTCATCACGATGGTGGCGTCCATCGTGGGTGGCGTCGTTTCGCACAGCCTCGCCCTGCTCTCGGACGCGGGCCACATGCTCACGGACGCCCTGGCCCTCGCCCTGGCCCTCGTCGCCCAGCGCGTGGCCTCGCGGCCGCGCACGCACCAGCGGACGTACGGCTCACGGCGGGCGGAGGTGCTGGCCGCGTTCGTGAACGCGATCTTCCTCGGCCTCACGTCCGTATGGGTCGTCGTGGAGGCCATCGACCGCTGGCGCACTCCGCCCGACGTGAACGCGCGCTGGATGCTGATCGTGGCCGGGGGCGGCCTGGCCGGGAATCTGGTCGCAGCCTGGGTGCTCTCTTCCGGCCACGGGCACAACGAGAACACGCGCTCCGCCCTCGCCCACGTGCTCTCGGACGCCGCCGGGTCCGTGGCGGCCATGCTGGCCGCGGTGATCGTGCTGGGCTGGGGCTGGCAGCGCGCGGACCCGCTGATCTCGGTCGTGCTCGCCGTGATGATCTTCTGGAGCGCCTGGAAGCTCGTGGTGCGTACGGCGGGCGTGCTCATGGAAGGGACGCCCGCGGGCCTGCATCCGCCCGACCTGGAGCGGACGATCCGCTCGACCCCCGGCGTCGGCGACCTCCACGACCTGCATGCCTGGAGGATCTCGGACGGCTTCGACGTCGTGACCGTGCACGTGATCCTGGACGGCACGCGACACGGGCCCGAAGTGGCGCAGGAGGTGTGCGCGCGCGTGCGCGCCACGCACGGGATCGAGCACGTCACCGTGCAGCCGGAGCCTCCGCCCGCGCGAGTGACGTTCCAGCCGCGTGCGATCGGGCGCCCGCGCGACTGACCGCCGCCGCTACGGCGAAGGGCGGGCCGCCTTCCGGACTCCGATGGTCTCCCCGACGTCGATGACCATCAGGTCCTCGCCGACTTGCAGTGGCCCGCCGTATGTCTTGCGTGTGGCGGGCAGCAGATCCTCCTCCGTCGCCGTCGGCAGGCAGACGTGTGAATACACCGCCAGCTTCGGCTTCACCCGCGCAAACACTTCGCCCGCCTGCTCGGGCGTCGTGTGATAGTCGATGATGTTCTTCGCACGGCCCGGCGGGACGCCGGCCCGCTGGAGGGTCGCCGGCACGAAGACCTCGTGGACCAGCACGTCCGCGCCCTGGGCGTGGCGGATCAGGTTATCGGACACGCGCGTGTCACCCGACAAGACGACGGAGTGGCCGGCATAGTCGATGCGATAGCCGAATGCCGGCTTGACGGGAGCGTGATCCACCTCGAACGCCGTGACCTTCACGCCTCCCTTGTCAAACACCACGCCCTCGCTGATCTCCTTCACGAGGAGCGCGACACCCTCAGGGGACGCACCGTCGTTTTGAATGCGAATTCGGACGTCGTATTCATAGGCCTGCTGGAGATGGGACATCATTCCGGCCGTCCCCGGCGGCCCCCACACGGGAAGCGGGACGCTACGGCCCGGCACGATCAGCCAGCCTGTCAACCACAGATCCGGGAAGCCGACCACGTGGTCGGAGTGCAGGTGGGTGAAGAAGACCCCCTGGATATCCTGCCACCGTACGCCGAGCTCGGTCAGACGCTGCCTCGCGCCTCGACCGGCATCGAAGAGCAGCTTCTGCTCCCCGGCTTCCACGAGCGTGCTGGGCCCAAAGCGGTTCATGACGGCCGGTGGACATCCCGTACCGAGCAGAGTCACCCGGAACTGCTGTCCTCCCGCGGCCGCGGGAACGACCACCGCGACGAGAACCGCCAATCCCAACGTGCGGCAAGAGCTGATCACGCGTACCTCTTCCCGCTGGATGGCGGCCTGACGTCGTGCGACGAGCGCGCGGCTCTCCGCGCTCGTTCCTGAACCTGGTGCCGGAGGTGGGAATCGAACCCACACGCCCCGTGAGAGACTCGGGATTTTGAGTCCCGCGCGTCTGCCAGTTCCGCCACTCCGGCACGGGAGGAAGGCCAGTGTATCGTAGATCCTCATGCCGGATCCCTGGGACGACGTCCGCCAGGACTTTCCCGCGCTGCAGCGCCGCGTCTACCTGAACACCGCCGCCACCGGCCTGCCTCCGCCCACCGTCCGCCCCGCCGTCGATCGCTTCTACCGCGAGCTGGAGGAAGGCGGGGACGTGCACTGGGACGCCTGGATGGAGCGGCGGGAGCAGGTCCGCACGCGCGTGGCCACGCTCATCGGGGCGGAGGCGGAAGAGATCGCGTTCGTGGCCAACACCTCGACGGGCATGAACCTGATCGCCGACCTCGTGGCCGCGGACGGCCCCGTCCTGAGCGACGAGCTCGAGTTCCCCGCGGTCACCCTGCCCTGGATCCACCGCGGGGCCACCGTGCACTTCGTGCCCGCCGTGGAAGGCATCCTGCGGCTCGAGTCGTTCCTCAAGCCGTACGCGCCGCGCGCCGCGACCATCGCCATCAGCCACGTCGAGTTCTCGAACGGATGCCGGCAGGACCTGGACGCCTTCGGCCTCGTCAAGGACGACCGCCACCTCGTGGTCTCCGCGAGCCAGTCCGCGGGCGTGCTGCCGATCGACGTGCGCCGCAGCCGCGTGGACGGGCTGGCCTGTGCCGGGCACAAGTGGCTGGGAGCGGGCTACGGCGCGGGCTTCGTCTTCATCCGGGGCGGGCTCCTCCTCGAGCGGCCGCCGCGCGCGATCGGCTGGATGAGCGTCGAGCGCCCCTACGATTTCGACAACCGGTCGTACACCATCCTTCCCGGAAACCGCCGCACGGAAGTCGGCTGTCCCCCTTTCGCTGCGATCTTCGCGCTCGGCGCTGCGGTCGAATACGTGCTCGCGCTCGGGGTGGAGGCGATCGAAGGGCGCGTGCTCGCCCTGAACACGTACCTCACGCAGCAGCTGGAGCGCGCGGGGATCCCCATCCTCTCCCCGGACGGGCCCTATCGGTCGGGGGAGACCCTCTGCGAAGTCGCGGACCCGCCGCGCGCCGCCGCCTTCCTGCGCGAGCGCGGCATCGAGGTCACCACGAAACCGGAGGGACTGCGCATTTCCACGCATTACTACAACGCGGAGTCGGACGTGGACACCTGCGTCGCCGCGCTCTCCGATTACGCCCGGGAGTGCCGCGAAACGGCGTAAAAGGGCCGCGGCACGCTCCTTGCTTCAGCTCAACCGTTTGCCCGCCTCGTCCGTTCTCTGGTAGACTGACGTCTCCGGAATTCCCCGTGCTCCCACTTCATTTGAGCCCCACCGCCGAGCCCAGAGGAAAGAAAAGAGAGGTCAGTGTGGACTTCCAGGTTGGAGAGAAGGTCATCTATCCGAATCACGGAATCGGGGTCGTGGAGAGCATCCAGACCCGCCCGGTACCCGGTGGCAAGATCAGCCTTTATCAGCTCCGGATCCTTTCCAACGACTCCCGCGTCTGGGTCCCGCAGCAGAACGCGGACGGCGTCGGCCTCAGGCACTGCATCACCAGCGGTGATGCCCGCAAGATCTTCAACCTCCTCGGCGACGGCACGATCGACCAGCAGGCGAACTGGAAGGGCCGCTTCAAGGAGAACTCGGACAAGATGAGGACGGGGAGCCTGTACGAGGTCGCCGTGGTCCTCAAGGGCCTGACCTTCCTTTCGCGCAAGAAGGCGCTCTCCTTCCGGGAGAAGCGCATGCTGGACCGGGCCAAGTTCCTCCTCGTGAGCGAGATCGCCGAGGTGGAAGGCAAGCCGCAGGCGGCCATCGAGGAGCGCGTCGACAAGGCGCTCAACAAGACGTTCGCGCCGCCCGAAGTGAAGCCGCTGAAGGTCCCGGTGCAGAAGCCCGTGGGTGCGCGGCGTCGCTTGTTCGACGCGTAAGGGTAGGCTTATTTAGTCAGGGGGGGCACTCACGCGACACCCACGTTGGGCGTTCGCGACCCCCCCTGAAACCCCCCACGCGACGCCGCCGCCGCTGCGCGGCTCCGGCGCGCTCTACGTGCCCTTTCCCTGGTTCCTGGCCTTGGTTCCTGTTCCCGCCTCGCCGTCTCCGTGCCGTCTCCGTCTCCGCTCCCGTCCGTTTGGCCGTTCGGGCTTATCTCTACGTGTATCCTTGACTTCGCGGGATCGGACAGCTAGACTCCGGTCACTTGGAGCCCTCCGATGAGTGATTCGAACTCCGCGCGCAACGCGATGACCAAGGCGGACCTGATCAACATCGTGGCGAAGAAGCTCGACATCACCCAGGTGCAGTCGGGCATCATCGTGGAGGCCGCACTTCGTAGCATCGTCAACGCGCTGCAGGGGGGCAACGAGGTCGAGATCCGTGGTTTCGGGAGCTTTCGCTTCCGCAACCGGGCGCCCCGGAAGGGCCGCAACCCCAAGACGGGCGAGAAGGTGGACGTCCCGCCCAAGAAGATCCCGTACTTCAAGATGGGCAAAGAGCTGAAGGCCCTTCTGAACGGCCAGCCGCACGCGGACGAGACGGCCGCCGCGCCCGGCCGCCCCGCGTCCGAGCCGACGGAGTCCTGAGACTCCGCCAGCCTCGAGTCCCACCGCCGCTCCGATGCTGCGGGCCTTCCTGATCGCCGCTCTCGTCCTGCCCTACACGGCGGTCGCCGCCGCGATCGGTCTCTCTTTCGCCGCGCTTACCGGCTCTGTCGGCCTCCTCTACCGCCTGGGCCACGCCGGCGTGCGCTTCGCCCTCTTCCTGGCCGGTACGCGCATCGCGCTGGAGGGCTTCGAGAAGCTCGGCGATGCGCGGAACACCGTGGTCATCTCCAACCACGTGAGCCACCTCGACGCGCCCGTCCTCTTCGAGGCCCTGGGCACCGATTTCAAGGCCGTGGTGAAGAAGGAGATCTTTTCCTGGCCGTTTCTTGGGCCCGTGCTGCGGCGCGCCGGGTTCATCGCCGTCAACCGCCGCGACCGCATCCAGGCCGGCCAGGCCCTTTCCCGGGCCGCCAAGTCGCTGCAGGAGGGCGCCTGCTTCCTGGTCTTCCCCGAAGGCACGCGCTCGCGCACGGGCCAGCTCGGCACCTTCAAGAAGGGCGGATTCGTGATCGGCATCGAGGCGAAGAGCCGCATCGTCCCGGTGGTGGTGGAGGGGGGCCGCGAGCTGATGCCGGCAGGCGGATTCCGTATCCGCAGCGGCACCGTGCGCGTCCGGGTCCTGGACCCCGTGGATGCCGCGGGTTACTCTTACGCGGACCGTGACCGTCTCGCTGCCGACGTGCACGCTCGGATCGCGGCCGCGCTCGAAGGTCCACGGCCTGGAACGGGAGGAGAACCGACCCCCGCATGAGGACCCAAGGGAGCCTGGCCGAGCAGGACTTCCCGCGCCTCGTCCAAGCCCTCCACGAGCGCCGTTGGACGGGGATCCTCTCCCTCACGCACGCGGGCGCCGGCAAGAGCGTCGTCGTCCAGGACGGGCGGATGGTATTCGCGTCCTCATCGAGCAAGGACGAGCGGCTGGGCGAATTGATGCTGCGCCGCGGCCGCATCACGTTGCGCCAGCTCGCGGACGCAGGCAAGGCGATGGCGCCGGGCAAGCGGCTCGGCACCGTGCTCGTCGAGCAGGGCGCGCTCGCGCCCAAGGACCTCGTGCGCAGCGTGGTCGAGCACACGCAGGAGATCATCTACGCCGCCTTCCTCCTCACGGACGGACAGTACCGGTTCGAGGAGGGCGGGGACACCAAGGAAGCGATCCGGCTCAACATCAGCACGCCCGACCTCATCATCGAGGGCATCCGCCGCATCGATTCCTGGACCCGGATCGAGCGCGCGGTGGGCGGCCTGGCCGCGACGTTCGATCGGCTCGGCGACTACGATGCGAAGCTCAAGGGCGTGACCCTCGCCCCCGAAAAGCTCGCCCTCCTGGCCGACCTCACCGAGCCGCGCAGCGTGGAGCAGATCTGCAACGCCTCGTCGCTGCCCGACTTCGAGGTGTGCCGCATGCTCTGGGCCTACCGCGTGGTGGGAGTGGTCCAGCGCCTCGGCGGCGGCGGAGCGCCCTACCCATCCGAAGACGACGGTCTCGGACCGTGACGCGCGAGGGCCGGTGACGGGCGAAAAGCGCGAGACGCCCCGCATCCAACCCTTCGTCGCGTCTTGCCATGTCGTCGACGGCACGCGGCGTTACGCCGCCTATCTCACGGACCTGAGCCTGACCGGGGCTCGCATCTCCTGCGACGCCCAGCCGCCGCAGCCCGAGGCCTGGATCACGCTCGAAGTGCGCCTGGGGCGGCCGCCCTCGCGCGTGCGGCTGCAGGCGCAGGTGCGATGGGTCGGGCTCGGCCGCAGCTCCCATCATTTCGGCGTGACGTTCCACCTCGATCACGAAGGACAGCGCGCCCTGGCCGCGGTGGTGGACGAGTTCCAGCGCCGTGCGGCCGAGCTGGCCTGAGGCAAGGGAGACCCGATCTCGACATGCCGCCGCCTGAAGACGATGACGGGCCCTCACGCCGCGCCCCTTGGGTCGCCGGGCCCGAGCCCGCGGCCGCTTCGGGATGGCTGGCCCTCGACGACGACGAGCTGCTCTTCCGCATCGAGAGGCTCACCCCCGAGCATGGGGAGGACGAAGCGCTCATGGAAGTCGTGCGGAGCTTGCGCCATTTCTTCATCCGCCAGGAGGCGGCCAAGAAGATCCGCGATCACCGGCGTCTCCGGGCCCACTCCGGCGACCGCCACATCGGGCAGATCCTCGTGCGCGCCATGAATCGGCGCGAGGACATCGAATACCTCGAGACCCTGGTGCGCGAGAGCCGCCACATCGAAGTGAAGAAGGCGGCGGAGGCCCAGCTCTCCCTGCTCACGGACAAGGGCGAGGAGCCGTAGCCCCGGTCTCCCGCGCTCCTACTGGTCTTCCCCGAACCGGAACCGGATCCCGAACAGGCCGCGCGTGCGCACGCTGGGCACGAGGAGGAGCACGTCGTTCCTCCGCTCGCAGGCGGCGAAGGCGTCGAAGACCCGATGTTCGCTCCGGAAGCGGAAGCCGCCCTCCACGATCCAGTCCAGGAAGTCGCCGCGCGGCAGCTCCGGCTCCGGGTCGACGGTGACGAAGCGCGCGCCCGCCCTCAGGTAGCCCGCCGTCCGTTCGTTCCCGACGACCTCGATGTCGCCGTGGCCGATGAGCTCCCAGCGATAACCGACCAGCGACGCCAGCGTCGTGTGGCCCACGCTGCCGCCGATCCGGGTGCGGCGTCCCCACGGCGTGAGCCGCGCCTTCGCGCGCACCCCGAGCATGTTCCAGTCCACCGCCGGCTCCTTCTCGCGGTCGATGAGGTGCCGCGAGACGTGATGGAAGAACGGATTCACGGTCACGCCGCGCCAGTCCCATCGCCCGCCGAACTCCAGGTGGTAGTTGGCCTGGCTGGCGTCGAAGGCGCGCCGCGTGTTGCCGATGATCGTCTCCACGTCGCCCACGATGTAGCCGCGGAAGCCGCCGATGCCGACGACGTCCGCGCCTCCGCCGATCGTCGTCGTCCAGTAGAGATCGGTCTCGACGGGCGCGTAGCGGGCCGCTTCGAGGTGGAGCGAGACGGCGGGAAGGAAGTCGGCGGCGCCGCTCGTCGCGGGATCGGCGAATACGGCGGCAGCCAGGAGGGGGAGGAAGGCCGGCGGGAGTCGGCGCAAGCCGCGGATTCTAACTTGGAATAGGATCGCGATCCCGTGAACCTCTTCGGTGCCGACGTGCGCGCCCTCGACGTGGAGGCCTTCCTGGCCGCCGCGCACCACCTCTTCCCGCTGCTCGCCGTCGCCTGGCTCGTCCTCGTCGTCCGCCTGCGCCGGCCGGGCGTGCTCCTGGCCGGGGTCCTCCTCGCGAATGCCTACGCCTGGCTGGAGACGAACTGGCCGCTGCAGCGCCTCTATGCGCTCGGCCCCAGCTCCGACCGCGTCAACAACCTCGCCCTGTGCCAGGTGGTGGCGGCCGGCCATTCGCCGCTGCACACGCCGCAGGTCGGCCAGATGCACTTCGAGCCCTTCTGGGCGATGGTGACCGCCATCGTCTCCGGGTGGAGCCCGTCCCGCCTCCTCGCCCTCTATCCGTTCTTCCCGATCCTGACCGCCGGCGGGTTCGCCCTCTCGCTGTATTTCGCGCTGCGGCCGCTGGCCCCGTCTCCCGCCGGCACCGCGGCCAGTGACGGAGGAAACGACGGCGAGTGGTCGGGGTGGGAGCGCGCCCTCGTCGCGCTCTTCGCCACGCTCCTCTCCTCGACCGCGCTCGACTTCGCGGGACCCTATCGCGTGCCCTGGGCCATGAGCTTCCTCCTCAAGCCGAACCACTCGCTGGGGCTCGTCCTGTTTCCCTGGGTCCTGCGGTCGTTCGTCTCCATCCGCGGCGGGCGTGACCGCCTGGTGGCCGGGCTGCTCCTTCACGTCCTCGGATGGGCCTTCGTGATCCACATGGGAGAGGTGTGCGTCGGGCTGGTGTGCTTCGCCCTGCTCGCGCTGCTCACGAGGCGCGCGGAGGCCCGCCGCGACGCCGTCGACGTGGCGACGGTGATCGGCATCAACCTGGTGGTGGTCAGCCCGTACCTCGTCATGCTCTTCCGTGGATATGGAGTCCTGGATTCCGGGCCGCGGCTCGAGATCCCGCCGAGCTCGCCGCATCTGCTCGAGGCCCTGACCCGCACCGCCGGCCTCACCGCCCTCGCGGCCTGGGGCGTGGTGATCGCCTGGCGGCGCGACCGCATGGGCCGCGTTTGGGCGACCCAGGCGGGGGGAGCCCTGCTCGTCTGGCTCGCGTATTACCCGCTGAGCTTCCTCCAGCAGGCGAAGGAGCGGGACGACACGTACTACTGGCTGCGCATCCACCTCGCGGTCTGCGCCGCCATCGGGATCTGGGACCTCGCCCGCCGGCTCGTCGCGGCCCTGGACCTCCGCGCGCTGACGCCCGCGCACGCCCGCGCCGCGCTCGTGTCCGCGCTCGTCCTGCCCTTCACGCTCCCGTACTGGTGGAGCCCGGCGCGCATGGATTCCTACTTCGCCCGTTCGCTCGAGCCGCTGCCCGTGGAGATCACGTCCTCCGCCGCGTTCCTGCGCGCCAACGCGTCCCGCGGCGCCGTGCTCGCCGGCGACATCACCGCCGTGCGCTGGATGGCCGCGCTGGCGGGGTCGCCCGTGATCCTCGCGCGCGACTTCGCCGCGCCCCACGATTACGCCGACCGCGCCCGCCTCAACGAGGCCCTCCTGAAGGGAGGGCCGGGCGATCCCCGCGTCGACGCGGCGCGGTACGGGGTCCGCTACCTCCTCGTCACACCCGTCCTCGTCGCGGACATGGGGCTCCGGCTGGAAGACCTCGATACCCGGCCCTACCTGCGGCGTGTTCATCTCGCCGGCGATCCGCGCGGCGAATACGTCGCCGTCTTCGCGGTGACCCCGCCGCCATCGTGATCTCCGGCCCCGGAGGGCTGCTGGGACTTCCTCCCGGCGTGCCCAGCCCCACCTGGGACGTGGCCTGGTGGCGGGACCTCCTCGTGCTGGCCGCCCTGGCCGCGGCCTGGTGCGAGGGCCGGGCGCGCCGAGTTGCGGCCTTCACGTTCGCTCTCCTGTTCGCCGTGCTCGCCATCGGGTTCTGGGTGGCCGCGCTGGCCCGGCCCTACGGAGTGCTGGTGGACGCGCCGACGACGGCGTGGGCGGCGGACGTTTCCGTCGCGGGATCGGGCGGCGGCACCGACGGCTTCCTCGCCGGCGAGCCCGCGGTGGGGAGCGTCTGGACGTTCCTCGCCGGGCACCTGCCGGTGTGGCTGGTGCTGCTCCTGCCCACGCTCCTGCCTCTGGCCGTCGTCCCCGCGGCGGCGGTGGTGATCGCGGCGGGGTGGGGAAGGCGCGAGGCTCTTCTGGCCGCGATCTTCTGGATCGGGGCCGCGACGAGCGCCCTCGATGCCGCGCGCGGCGCCGGCTTCCTGACCCTCCTGTGGTCGCGACCGCTCGCCTCGATCGCGTGGGTGGCGACGGTCGCCGTGGTCTTCCTCCTGTCTCGGCGGGGACCGCAGCCTCTCGGCGCCGTGCTGGGCGCCGCCGTCGTGATGAGTTGGATGGGCTTCGGGCACGGGGGCCCGGAGCTCGGGCTCGCCGATACGATCTGGGCCCTCACGCTCGACGGCCACCTCTGGTTCGTGCTCGGCGTGCTCGGCCTGCGCTGGACGCACGACTCCGCGGCCGGCGCGCTCGCGGCCGGGGGAGCCCTGCTCGCGCTCGTGCGCGCCGCCGGCGGCCCCGGTGACGTGTGGGCGGGTGCGGCCTTCTGCCGCCTGGGGCTCGTACTCGCGGCGACGGTGGAGGTCGAAGCGGCCGCGCCTCTCGTCGCCGCCCGCCTTTCGGAGAGGGGGCGGACCCTGCTGGCGGGGGGCGGCCTCGTCCCCGAGCGATGGCCGCAGGCCGCCACCGTCGCGCTGGTCCTGGGGGGCGGACTGCTCGCGTGGTGGGACCCCGTGCGCACGGACCCGCTCGCGCGCGCCAGCCTGGAGCCCGTGTCCGAAACCCTGGTCGAGGCCATGCAGTGGCTGCGTGGGCACACGGGGCCGGACGCCGTCATCCTGGCCGACGACGACTACGCCCCCGCCATCGCCGTCCTCGCCGGCCGCCGGGTCCTTCGCGCGCCCGGGCTCGTCACCGCGCCCGACGACGAGCGGCGCGTCCGCCTGGAGCGCGCGGTCTTGTCCGGGCGTCTCAACCGGCCGCTCGTACAGCGGTACGGGCTGCGGTACGTGTTCATCGCCCCCGGCCAGTTCCGATCCGAGGGGATCGTGGAGCCGGAGGACCTGGACCGCATGGACGCCCTCCGGCTCGCCTACGAGAACGCGAAAGGCATGCGCGTGTACGAGATCCTCCCCGGCGCGCACGCGCCCGCGGCGGGCAGGCGGCCGGAGCGCATCGAGTAGAATACGCGGTCATGTTCGAGGGCCGGAGAGTCATCGTGGTGGTGCCGGCCCATAACGAGGAGAAGCTGATCGGCCACGTCTTGGACACGATGCCCGCCTTCGTCGACCGCATCGTCGTCGTGGACGACGCCTCCCGGGACCGCACTCCGGATATCCTCGGGGAAGCGGCGGCGCGGATGGGCGATCGCCTCCACGTGATCCGGCACACCGGGAACAGCGGCGTGGGGGCGGCCATCATCAGCGGCTACCGCGCGGCCCTCGAGGGAGGCGCGCCGGGCGCCCTGGTCGCGGTCATGGCCGGCGATGCGCAGATGGACCCCGCCGACCTGCCCCGCCTCCTCATGCCCCTCGTCAAGGACCAGGCGGACTATACGAAAGGCAACCGGCTCTTCACGGGCGAGGCCTGGAAGATCATCCCGAGGTACCGCTACCTCGGCAATGCCGTGCTCTCTCTGCTGACCAAGGTGGCCTCCGGGTACTGGCACGTGACGGACAGCCAGTCCGGGTACACGGCGGTGACGGCGGAGACGCTGGCGGTGCTCCAGTTGCACCGTCTCTATCCGCGCTACGGTTTTCCCAACCACCTGCTGGTCGAGCTCAACAACTACGACTTCCGCGTGCGCGACGTGCCCATCCGCCCCGTCTACAACGTGGGCGAGGTCTCCGGCATCCGCCTCCATCGCGTCATCCCGACCCTGAGCTGGCTGCTGGTGAAGTGCTACTTCTGGCGCATGAAGGAGAAATACATCATTCGCGACTTCCATCCGCTCGTCTTCTTCCTCACCCTCGGCCTGCTCGTCACGGGAACCGGCTTCCTGCTCGGCCTCTACATCGTCTACCTCCGCATCTTCCACGGGGCGCTGTCGCCCAACACGGTCATCTTCGACGCCTTCCTCCTGATCAGCGGCATGCAGATGCTGTTCTTCGCCATGTGGATGGACATGGAGCACAACAAGGGGCTGCGCTGATGTTCGGGGCAAAGGTCGGCGTGGCCCTGGCCGGGTGCGGCTACTGGGGCCGCAACCTGGCGCGCAACCTCCACCAGATGGGCCACCTGACGGCCGTCTGTGATCCGAGCGCGAAGGTCCTCAAGGAGCTCAAGGGGACCTACAAGGGGCTTCGCACCACCGCGAAGTTCGATGATCTCCTGAAGGACGCGAAGACGAAGGCGGTGGCCATCGCCGCTCCCGCCGTCCAGCACTACGACCTGGCGCGGCGGGCCCTGATGGCGGACAAGGACGTGTTCGTCGAGAAGCCACTCTCCCTTCGCGTCCCCGACGCGGAGGCCCTGGTGGACCTCGCCAAGCGACGGAAGCGCGTGCTGATGGTCGGCCACATCCTCGAGTACCACCCCGCCATCCGGAAGCTCAAGGAGTTCGCCGACTCCGGCGAGCTGGGCGACATCCATTACGTCTATTCGAACCGTCTCAACCTCGGCAAGATCCGCCAGGAGGAGAACATCCTCTGGAGCTTCGCGCCGCACGACATTTCCGTCATCCTGCTCCTCATGGGCGCGATGCCGGAGTCGGCCTCGACCAGCGGACAGCACTACCTCCGCCACGAGGTCGCCGACGTCACCATGACCTGTCTCGCTTTTCCGGGAAAGCCGCGGGCCCACATCTTCGTGAGCTGGCTGCACCCGTTCAAGGAGCAGAAGCTGGTGGTGATCGGCAGCAAGAAGATGGCCGTCTTCGACGACGTGGTGAAGGACGGCAAGCTCAAGATCTTCGACAAGGGGATCGAGTGGAAGGATGGCCAGCCCGTCATCCGCCAGACCGCGGAATCGACCCTCTTCTTCCCGGAGATGGAACCGCTGCGCGAAGAGCTGTCCCATTTCGTCGAGTGCGTGCGCACGCGCAAGACGCCCCGCACGGACGGCGCCAACGGCGTGCGGGTCTTGCGCGTCCTCGACGCCTGCCAGCGCTCGATCGAGTCCGGCGGGCAACCCATCCGGTTATGACGGACAAGCCCTACTTCGTCCACGAGAGCAGCTACGTCGACGAGCCCTGCCAGATCGGCGAAGGCACGAAGATCTGGCATTTCTCGCACGTGATGGCGAACTCGGTCCTGGGGCCCCGCTGCAACATCGGGCAGAACGTGGTGATCTCGCCGGGGGTCCGTCTGGGCGAAGGCTGCAAGATCCAGAACAACGTGAGCCTCTACACCGGGGTCATCCTGGAGGACTTCGTGTTCTGCGGGCCCTCGATGGTTTTCACGAACGTGGTGAACCCCCGGAGCGAGGTCGCGCGCAAGGACGAATACCGGACGACCCTGGTCAAGCGCGGCGCCTCCATCGGGGCCAACGCGACCGTGGTCTGCGGCATCACCATCGGACAATACGCGTTCATCGGGGCGGGCGCCGTCGTGACGCGCGACGTGCCCGATTTCGCGCTGGTGATGGGCAACCCCGCCCGCCGATCCGGTTGGATGTGCCGTTGCGGCATCAAGCTGCGCACCAATGGCCGCACGATGACGTGCGCGACCTGCGGGACGCGCTACGACCTCCACGGCGACGTCCTGCGCCTGGCCTGAGCCGCGTCGCGCCGCCGTGCCTCAGGGGTTCGTCGTCGGCCCTGGCGGCGAGGACGCGGGGAAGCCGGCCCAGAAGCTCTGGCCCGGCTCCGCGTAGAGCGCCAGCATGCGTGCGGCGATGGCCAACGGATCGTGCCAGCGCCTGACGTACTCGAGGCCACGATCCCCGCGCGCGCGGAGCCCCTCGCGGTCGGAGAGATGGACGGCCAGCACGTCGACCAGCGAGTCCGGAGTCGCGCTGACGATGGGCAACTCCTCTCCCATCCCCGGTGGCACGACCGCCCGCTGCGCCGGGTCGATGTAGGCCACCACGGGTACGCCGCGGGCCATCGCCTCCACGGCCAGGCCGCCGTACCAGCCGACGAGGAGCTGGTCGACGACGAGGTCGGCTTCCTGGAGGAGCGCACCCACTTCAGCGCGGTCGATGTTCTCGATCATGACCAGCCGGTGGGGCAGCGCACTCTGGAGGGCCTTCGACGCGGCCTCGACGTGACGGGTACCCTTGATGCTGCGGCTCGTGGGCGCATGCACGATCGTGGGCGGTCCGGAAGGCGGACGGTCCGTGGGGCGCGGTGCGACCAACCCCGGGTGCACGCTCGCGTAAGGCAGGAACTCGGCGCCGGGCACGAAGGCCACGAGGTCGGGGTTGAGGCAGAAGACCTTGTCCGCGTGCGCGCGCACGCGTTCCACCATCCCGCCCCGCTTCCGGTCCAGAGCCGCATCGCACTCCGCGTAGTCGCATTCGCCGGCCCGACAAGCGCTCACCGCGGCGCGCGCGGACAGGCCCTTCTGGCGCACGTCGCAGCCCTGGAAGGTCATGAACACGCGCTTGCCGAGCGCCTTCCACAGCGGGAGGTCGAGCATCTCGAGGGAGGAAAAGCGGCGGCTGAAGCTGAAAAGGGACTCTCCGAAGTTGAGGTGCAGGACGTCGAACCGGCGGGCGCCGCGCAGGCCGTAGGCCAGCGGCGCCGTCGCGTACGCCACGCGCCCGAGGAGGCCGCGGGAGGCCATGGCCCGGAGCGGGTAGTCCTCGTCCGCGGGGTCGACGTTCGGCCGCGGCGAGAAGTTCACGGACCAGCTCCGGCCCGGAAGCCCGGCCGCGGCTCGCACGGCGTTCTCCGCCCGGGCCAGGGACGAGGGGTGGCTGCCCACGTTCTTCGGCGCGTGCAGGACGTTCATGCCGCGTGGCCCGGAGCGAGCAGTCCGTGGCGCTCGTAAAGGCGTTGCAGCCGCTCCGCGAAGGCGGGCAGCGAATAGTGCCGGGTGACGTACTCGCGTCCGCGCCGCCCGAGGCTCTCGCGCAGGCCGGGGTCGAGCACGAGCCGCCGCAGCGCCTCCTCGAGCTCGTCCGGTCCCGCGCGTACGATCGGGCAGGCCTCGGGATCGAGCAGGTACTCTGGCTTGCGGATGTAGCACACGACCGGTTTGCCCAGGGCCATGGCCTCGAGGGCGTTGTACCCGTGCCATCCGATGACGAACTGCTCGGCGACGATGTCCGCCTCCGCGTAACGGCGCATCGCCTCCTCATTGGGCACTCCCTCGACGAACGCGAGCTCGACGGCGAATCCCTCGCCGCGGAGACGGTCCACCGCCTGCACCAGGAAGTCGGTGCCCTTGAAGTAGCGGTGGTTCGGGGCGTGGACGATGCGCACCGGTCGGCCGGCGTGCGGCCGTGCGCCCACGAAGGGAACGCGCTCCACGTCGATGGGCCAGAAGAAGAGGTCGTTCTCGCTTCCCGGCGTGTATTCCGTCATGTCGCCCAACGAGAGGATCGCCGCCGCGTGCGCCCGCAGGTGGTCGAGATTCCGGCGCAGCCGTGGCGCCTCGCACACGCAGAACTTGCCCACCTCGGGACACTGGACACAGCAGTTGTAGAGGCCCAGGGCGAGGGTGGTCTCGCGTGTTCGAACGTCGCCGCCGTACGTGTAGACGAAGAGGGTCTTGCCGAGGAGCCGCAGCAGGAACAGCTCCAGGCGGTTGTGCCCGTAGCGGCGCCAGGAGGGTAGGATCCCGCGGTCGGCGAAGAAGTGGAAGACGTCGTAACGCAGGAGGAACCAGGGGAAGACGAGGAACGGCACGATGGCCTTGAGCAGTGGCCCCCGGCAGAGGCGCGTGAGGTTGTATGTGAAGTCGTCGGTGACGAAATAGCTCGAGAAGACGAGAGTGTCGCTCTGGATCCCGAGGAGCCGCTCGCTGCGGGACGTGTTGCAGATGCTGATGATCGGCGTGGTCCCCCAGAGCGAGCGGAGACGGCGTCGCCTCAACGCCCGCCTTCGGCCAGCCCCGCGCGGAGCGAGGACACGACGCGGTCCTGGTCCTCGTCGGTCATGCCGGGAAAGATGGGCAGGGCGATCGTCGTGTCCTCGGCCAGGCACGCGTTCGGGAAGTCCTCGGGCCGGAGGCCGTAGCGTCGGGCGTAATAACCCAGGCGGTGCACGGCGTGGGTGCCCGGCCGCGTCTGGATTGCGTCGCGCTGCAGCACCTCCATCACCCGGTTGCGCCGCTCCCGCCCGCCCTCGCGCACGCGCACGAGATAGGTCTGGAAGGTGTGACTGGTGCGGCGCGGCACCACCGGGCGAACGAGGTCGTCGAGACCGGCCAGCTGCGCGTCGTAACGCCGCGCCCGGCCGAGCCTCTCCGCGAGCAGCGCGTCGACCTTGCCCATCTGCGCGATCCCGATCGCGGCCTGGATGTCGCTCAGGCGCAAGTTGTAGCCGAGCATCTCGAACCGGCCCATCGTCCAGGGCCGGGCGGGGGACACGGGCGCGGCCTCGACCGCCGTGCCGTGATTGCGGAGGGACGCGACCTGCTCGGCGATGGCCGGGTCGCGGGTCGTGACCATCCCGCCCTCGCCGGTGGTGATGACCTTGCGGGGATGGAAGGAGAAGCAGCCGACATCGCCGATCCCGCCCACGGGAACGTCGTCGTAGCGCGTCCCCATCGCGCAGGCCGCGTCCTCGATGATGTGGATTCCACGCGGCGCCGCGGCCTCGCGCACCTCGGCCAGGGGGGCGGCGAGTCCGAAGAGGTGGACGGCGATCACGGCGCGAGTGCGCGGCGTGACGGCGGCCCGCAGAGAGGCGGGGTCGAGGTTGTAGGTCGCTAGGTCCACATCGCAGAACACGGCTTTCGCGCCCACGTACTCCGCGCAGTGAGCGGAGGTCACCCAGGTGAAGGCGGGCACGACGACCTCGTCGCCAGGACCGAGGCCGAGGGCCATGGTCGCGAGGTGCAAGGCGGAGGTGCAGGACGTCGTCGCGAGCGCGTGAGGCACCTGGTGATACCGCGCGAACATCTCCTCGAACTGCCGCACCCGCGGGCCCTGGGTCACCCAGTGGCTGTCGAGGCACTCACGGACGGCGCGGCTCTCCTCCTCGTCGAATTGCGGCAGGGTGAGGGGCAGGAGCCGCAAGGGGTGGGCGGTCACGAGGTCTCCTTTCGGATCTCCGCGACCACGGCCCGGAGTCCGTCTCTCAAGCAAGTCCAGGAAAACTCACCGACCGTCCGGTGGAGGGCAGAGTTGTCGACGACGAGGTCGCCGTCACGCGTGTTCGTCGCCGTCTCGAACCGCGGTCGGCGCTGGGTCAGGTCGCCGATCATCTCGCCCACCTCGCGCACGCTCACGACTTCGTCGCCGGCAAGATTCAGGGTCGCATGTCCGCGAACGTCGAGGAGGCGGCGGACGCAGGCGGCCGCGTCGTTGGCGTGAATCGGGGAGAAGCGCAGGCCGTCCGTCCGGGAGCTCTCGCCTGGTGCCGCCTCGAGGTAGAGGGGCTGCCCCGCTACCACCTTGCGCACCATTCCGGGCAGCGCCATGCGCTCGCTTTGCCCTTCCCCGTAGATGAAGAACGGCCTCACTATCTTGACTTCGAGGAGATCGCGATACCCGCCGAGGAGCAGCTCCGCGCTCGCTTTGGATCTCGCGTAGAACCGCACGGGCGCAATCGTCGAGTCTTCACGTAGGGGTGAGAACGACGGCGCGTAGATGCTCCCGGTCGACGCGAAGACGAACTGGGTGGCGGATGCACGTACGGCAAGATCCGCGGTACGCACGACGCTGTCGACCCCCACGGCCACCATCTCCGGTCCGCTGTCCGGGAACTCCCGGTACCGCGCCGATTGCGCGAGGTAGACCACCGAGTCGAACGGCGGTGTGGAAGGACCCGGCCACCGCGAGGAGAGATCCTGCTCGACGAAGCGCACGTTACGTCCCTCGGAGGGCAGCGGCTTACCCGGACGTACCACTGCGACCACCTCGTGCCCTTCGGCCGCGAGAAGCCGGACGAGACGACGTCCGACGGATCCCGAAGCGCCGGTGACCAGCACGCGCCGGTTCCTCAAAGGGCGGCCGCCTCGGGCTCCTGCGGGACGACGGCGTCGCGGAGCGCCGAGACGAGGCGGTCTCGGATCGACGCCTCCGAATGGTACTTCTCGTACCACGCGCGAGACCGCGCCCCCACCTCGGCCCGATAGGCGCGATCCGAGTGCAGGCGCGACAGGCCGCGGAACACCTCGTCCGGGGTGCGTGATTGAACGTGCGGAGGCAACTCGGGGAAGCACCACTGGTGGACGGTGGCGTCGAGGTGCAGGAGGACGGGCTTCGCACAGGCCATCGCCTTCGGCATGATTCCCCCGAAGGTACCGAGCCAGAACTGGTCCGCGACCACGTCGGAAGCGCGGATGTATCGAAGCATCGTACGGTTCGGCACGGGCTGAATCCAGTGAACACGGTGCTCGACTCCCTCCGAAGCGATCAGGCGGGCGCTTTCATCGACGGTGCGGCCCCAGCGGACGAGCACGAGCAGAGCCCGGGCGTCTATCTCACGCACGAACCGGGCGAAGCCCTTGATCAGGATGTCGTTGCCTTTCTCCCAGCTTGGATGCCGTTGGGCTTCCCAGTGGTGGCGCGACGGATGGAAGACGACGAAGTCGGGGTCGTACCGCTGCACGAGCTCAGTGCGGATGCCAGCGGGGTCCGCTTCCGGGAAGAGGGCATCGTTCATCGGATGGGGGATGTACCGGGCGTTGCGCATGCCGAGGCGCTCCACGGCGCGTATGTTGTCGCAGTTGGTCACGAACGCACACGCGGCCGTCCGATAGGCGAGCGCGGTGAGGCGTCCGGTCGGGGAATCCTCGAAGGGAATCGAGCGGATCGTGCCGTGCTCGAAGGCCATGAAGCAGGGGTGTCCCGCCACCATGGGCAGGATGCAGTCCGTCGCATAGCCGATGACCACGTCATATCTGGAGAGAAGCTTTCCCATCGCCCGGATGAGCCGTCGGGCACGTTTGAGATCGCCCTCGCCGAGCCCATCCGGACGATCGGGAAACAGGTCCCGGAAGCGTGTCGTCCATTCAGGCTTGGCCGCATCCATCGAGGCGCCGGTGACCGCCCGTGGCGGTCCGCCGGAGAGGAGCTGCCGTGCGCCCGACACGCCCCGGAAAGCGAGGCGCGCGAGCGCCCTGACCGGCCGCCATGTCATCGCGCGCCGACTACCATTCATCGCGGAGCGGACGAGGCCCTCCGTCTTCCCTCCGCGGCGGCCGAGGTACAGCGCGGCGAGGGGCAGCGGTCCCTGGGCGAACCACGGCGGCCGGACGAACCCGCCGAGCGCGACCTTCGACCAATCGGGATAGTTCTCATCGAATCCGGCGGGAACCTCGGGGATGTCGGCGTCCTCCCATTCGGGGCATCCCATGATGTGGTAGTAGTCGTAGCAGAGCACGTCCGACGGGACTCCGGCCGAATTGAGGATGCGCGCGTTCTGATACGCGTTGTTCCCGATGTTGCCGATGTGGAGCACGCGCGGAGGCCAGCGCGCATCCGCGCGAACGCCCGCCAATGCCGCCCCGGGGTCTTCGCCAGCCCGCCACAAGCGGCCGGCCCGTCGGTTCATGGGGGCGTGCCACCCGCGGCCCGCGACGCGTCACTGGAGACGACGCTCGTCGCCAGGCCCGGCGTGAGATCAGCGGGCGTGGCGTCGATCAGAACCCGCTGGAGCCATTCAAAGCAGAGCAGCGACCAGATGAGGAGCCGGTGGTTCGCGCGGCCCGCGAAGTGCTCCGCCACCACCTCGCGAATCATCGTCCGATTGAACCAGCATCGCGAAAGAGTCCGATCGTCGAGGAGGATCTCCTCGATGTACCCCATGTTCGGACCCCTGTACCAGTTGTCGTCAGGGGCCGAGAAGCCCTGCTTGGTCTCAGCGGCGGTCTCGGGGGGGAGGATCGCCGACATGGCCCGCCGCAGGACTTGTTTGCCCTGCGCCCCCTGGAATGCGGCCACGGGGGCACCCGCGGACAGGCTCTGCAGCCCGGAGATCTTGTATTCGTTCGGTATGGTGAGCGCGTAGTCCACGAGACGGTTGTCGAGGAAGGGAACACGCACCTCGAGCGAGTGCGACATGGAGACGCGATCCTCGACACACAGGATGCCGGGCAGGAAGGTGTTGAGCTCGAACCAAAGCGCTCGCGTCAGCAGGGTCGAGGGCCCGGGGACCACCGGCCGGCACGAAGGCGGAGCGGTACGCAGGAGCGCGTCGAAGTACCCGCGGCCCTCCCGCGTCTCGAGCTGCTCCCAGGTGCTCGTCGCGAAGAAGTGCTGCTTCCGGGCGTCCGGCACGAGCCTCTGCCAGAACTGGAAATACTGATCGTCGAACTCGCCGATCGTCGCGGCGGTCGCGGCGGCCTGGTATCGCCAGGGATATCCCGCGAACAGCTCGTCTCCGCCAGAGCCGGACAGGCAGACCTTCACGAACCGGCTGGCCAGCTTGGCGGCGTAGTAGTTCTGGTAGCAGTTTCCGACCCGCAGATCCTCGAGGTGCCACACGAGCCGCGGCAGGCACGCCGCCATGTCGCCGGCGTGGATGACCATCTCGTAGTGCTCGGTCTGGAACCGGCTGGCGAGGCGTTCGGCCTTGGCACGCTCGTCGAATCCGCGCTCCATACCCGTCACCGAGGACAGGTCGAAGCCGTTCGTGAACGTGTAGAGCCGCGGGATGTGTTGGGACGCAACGGCGACGATCGAGCCGCTGTCCATGCCGCCGGACAGGTAGCTTCCTACGGGCACGTCGGAGACGAGCTGCCGGCCCACCGCAGCCTCGAAAAGGCCCCGCAGCTCGAGGGCGCAGTCCTGTTCCGAGACCTCCCGAGGCGACCTCATCCTCGAGAAATCGAAGTGCCAGTAACGCCCGCTGCGCGGCTCGGGGGCGGCTCCCATCTCCAGCTTGAGCACGTGCCCTGCCGGGAGCGTTCGCACGCCCTCGAAGAGGGTCTGATCCGAGTAGAGGTTCTGGAAGGTCAGATACTCGGGCAGGGCTTCGGAGTTGATCGCGCGCGGCGAAAGGCCGGTGGCCAGGATCGCCTTGATCTCCGAGCCGAACACGAACCAGTCGCGGCTGGCGTAGTAGTAGAGCGGCTTGACCCCGTAACGGTCGCGGGCACAGATGAGCTGTCCCAACCGTCGATCCCAGATGGCGAGGGCGAACATGCCGTCGAGGTGCTGGACGAACTCCTCGCCGTATTCCTCGTACGCATGGAGTACGACCTCGGAATCGGACCGTGAGCGGAAGTGGTGCCCTCGGGCGGCCAAGGTTTCCCGGATCTCGCGGTAGTTGTAGATCTCGCCGTTGTAGACCATCCACAAGCTTCGGTCGCTGTTCGACATCGGCTGATGTCCATAGGCGCTGAGGTCGATGATCGACAACCGCCGGTGCGCGAGCGCCACGTCCCACGTGCCCGAAGACAGCTCCTTGCGCGCATACTCGGAGCCGAAGGCCGGCAGATGCTCGTTCTGGACGCGGAACTGATCGTCACAGAGGTCGACACAAACGTAGTCGTCTTGCCGGTCACGCCGGCCGCCCCTTATGAAGACGTACCCGGCGTCGTTGGGGCCGCGATGGGCCAGCACGTCACCCATTGCTTTCGCGATCCGGGGATCGAAGGGCTGGCCTTTGAGATTGACGATACCGGCGATGCCGCACACAGCCTTTGCTCTCCCATCCCGGCACTCGACACGCCGCGCGTTCCTTGATCACCTTGCAGTATAACGGTGACCGGCCTCGGTCGCCGTACCGCCCTCGGTGCCCCACCAGCGGCCTCGCGCGCCGCTTGACCGCAAAGTTGGATCATGTTCGACTTTGGCCTGCACACGCGAGCGGCCGAGGTCAAAAGCACGCGACAACAAGCGTTTCGGTCATCTGAGCGGGTTCGGCGGAACGGAAGCGGGTCGCCTTCCGTCGAGGCTTCGGCGGCCTACGGCCCCGTCGACACCTGTAGCGGGCACGACGCCACGAAGTTCGGCCCATTGTTGGCGAGGAGCCGGACCTCGTAGATGCCGACGGTAGGCGGCGCGACGAGGGACACGATCTGCGGCCGCGGCAGGGGCACGTATTTGAAGTTTCCGATCCAGGTATCGTGCGGAGCCCCGGGGCGGAAGACGGCGGTCCAGTCCGTTGAAGAGCTGCCCGCGAACATCGTCACGTCGAAGGCCGCCCCGGGCATCACCGTGCCTGTCGGGCAGACGACCGGCGGTGGGGTTTCGTCGGTTGTGATCGTGCCTTGCCCCTGGCCGTCCCCGAGGAGCGCTCCGGAAGCGCCGGACAGGTTCACGAAGAAGTTCTCCGTCCCCTCCGGCGACGCGTCGCCGTTGACCAGCACCGTCACCGTCTTCGTGCTCTCCCCGGCGGCGAAGCTCAGGGAGCCCGAGCCCGCCGTGTAGTCCGAAGGCGCGACCGCGGTGCCGTTCGCGGTCGCCCAGCTCACGGAAGCCGGCCCCGTCGACGTCGGCGACAGGGTCACCGTGAAGCTCGCGCTCACCGTCCCCGTGTTGCCTTCCGTCACCGTGACGTCGTTGATGAAGAACGCGGGGCCCAGCGATACCTGTACCGGGCACGACGCCACGAAGTTCGGGCCGTTGTTGGCGAGCAGCCGGACCTCGTAGCTGCCGACGGTCGGGGGCGCGACGAGGGACACGACCTGCGGCCGGGGCAAGGGCACGTACTTGAAGTTGCCGATCCAGGTATCGTGCGGAGCCCCGGGGCGGAAGACGGCGGTCCAGTCCGTTGAAGAGCTGCCCGCGAACATGGTCACGTCGAAGGCCGCCCCGGGCATCACCGTGCCCGGCGGACAGACCAGCGGCGGAGGGGTGTCGTCGGTTGTGATCGTGCCTTGCCCCTGGCCGTCCCCGAGGAGCGCCCCGGAAGCACCGGACAGGTTCACGAAGAAGTTCTCCGTCCCCTCCGGGGACGTGTCGCCGTTGACCAGCACCGTCACCGTCTTCGTGCTCTCCCCGGCGGCGAAGCTCAGGGAGCCCGAGCCCGCCGTGTAGTCCGAAGGCGCGGTCGCCGTTCCGTTCGCGGTCGCCCAGCTCACGGAAGCCGGCCCCGTCGACGTCGGCGACAGGGTCACCGTGAAGCTCGCGCTCACTGACCCCGTGTTGCCTTCCGTCACCGTGACGTCGTTGATGAAGAACGCGGGGCCGAGCGACACCTGGACCGGGCACGACGCCACGAAGTTCGGGCCGTTGTTGGCGAGCAGCCGCACCTCGTAGCTGCCGACGGTCGGCGGCGCGGTAAGCGATACGACCTGCGGGCGGGGCAAGGGCACGTACTTGAAGTTGCCGATCCAGGTATCGTGCGGAGCCCCGGGACGATAGACGGCGGTCCAATCCAGGGAAGAGCTGCCCGCGAACATGGTCACGTCGAAGGCCGCCCCGGGCATCACCGTGCCCGGCGGACAGACCAGCGGCGGCGGGGTTTCGTCGGTCGTGATCGTGCCTTGCCCCTGGTCGTCCAGGAGGAGCGCTCCGGAAGCGCCCGACAGGTTCACGAAGAAGTTCTCCGTCCCCTCCGGGGACGTGTCGCCGTTGACCAGCACCGTCACCGTCTTCGTGCTCTCCCCGGCGGCGAAGCTCAGGGAGCCCGAGCCCGCGATGAAGTCCGAAGGTGCGACCGCGGTCCCGTTTGCGGTCGCCCAGTTCACCGTTACCGGCCCCGTCGCCGTCGGCGACAGCGTCACCGTGAAGTTCGCGTTCACGGTCCCCGTGTTGCCCTCCGTCACCGCGACGTCGCTGACGAAGAGGGCGGGCCCCGTCGTGACCAGGAGCGGGCACGACCCCACGAAGTTGGGGCCGTTGTTGGCGAGGAGCCGGACCTCGTAGTTGCCGACGGTCGGCGGCGCGACGAGCGACACGACGCGCGGCCGGGGCAGGAGCACGTACTTGAAGTTTCCGATCCAGGTATCGTGCGGAGCCCCGGGACGGTAGACGGCGGTCCAGTCCAGGGAAGAGCTGCCCGCGAACACGGTCACGTCGAAAGCCGCCCCGGGTATCACCGTGCCCGTGGGGCAGACGACCGGCGGCGGGGTGTCGTCGGTTGCGATCGTGCCTTGCCCCTGGCCGTCCCCGAGGCGCGCCCCGGAGGGCCCGGACAGGTTCACGAAGAACATCTCGTCGGGCTCCGAGGTCGTGTCTCCGTTCACCGTCACCGTGATGATCTTGCTCGACTGGCCGGCGGTGAAGGTCAACACGCCGCTGCCTGCGACATAGTCGGAAGGCTGCGTCGCCGTGCCGTTGGCGGTGGCCCAGTTCACGGTCACCGTCGCCGTCGACACCGGCGCGAGCGTCACCGTGAAGCTCGCGTTCCTCGTCCCCGCGTTCCCTTCCGTCACCGTGGCATCGCTGATGGACAGTGATGGGACGGCCCGGTACGTCGCCGTGTACGTCGTGTTGGCGGCGGGCGTCGAGACGTTGTGGGCACGCGCCCCGCCGTCCGACCAGGACACGAACTCGTAGAACGTTCCCCCGACCGTCTGGGGCGAGACGGCTTCGAGGCTGCGCACGATGCCGGCCACACCGGTGAACGTCGTGGGCGCCGTCCGCGGCTGCCCGTCGAGGAGCAGCTGGAGGCCGGGCGGGCTCGTCTGGAGGGTGACGTTGGCCGTGCGCGGCGTGACGTCCCGGAAGACCGAGTGGGTCAGGCCGCCCGAATCGGTGACCGTGAGGTGGATGCGGTACCAGACGTTGGCCGCGGTCTCACCCAGGGTCGGGATGATGAAGGAGCCCGAGGTCGCACCCGTGGTCGCGGGCACGAACGGATGCGTGTGCGTGTCGTGGTGGAAGTCCACCCTCCAGGTGAATGCGCTGGGCGGCAGCGTGCCATCTTGGGCGTCCGTGCCCGTTCCCGCGTAGGCGATGGTGTCACCCGCGGTGTAGAGCGTGCCGGCCAGGGGCTGGGTGATCGAAGCCGTGGGGATCGTCCCCGGGGTCACCGCGAGCACGGCCTCGCTGCTGGTGGCGGTGCCCAGGCTGTTCGACACCCGGCAGCGGAAACGCGCGCCGTCGTCCGCGAGCTGCGCGGCGCCGAGGGTGTACGTGCTCGAGGTGGCGCCCGAGATGTTCGTACCGTTCCTCTGCCACTGGTAGGTCAGGGTCGCCGCCCCGGAGGCGGTCACGGAGAAGGACGCCGGGCTTCCCACGCTCACGGTCAGGGAATCGGGCTGATCCGTGATCACCGGGGCCTGGTTGGCCGTGTTCTGCACCCGATACACCGCGCCCTGGCCGCGCGCGAGATAGAAGAGGCTGCCGTCGTCCGTCACCTTGAGGTCCACGGGGTTCGCGATCCCGGTGGCAAACTGGCTGGCGGCGCCGCTGATCGGGTCGGTGTTCCAGACCCAGTTCCCGCAGTAGTCGGCGAAGAAGTAGTCGCCGATGTATTCGGCCGGGAACTGCACGGTGGCGGGGTTGTAGAAGGCGCCCCCGGTGATCGCACATCCGGTGGGATTGCCGGACCCGTGCTGGTACGCGTAGATGGGGCCACGGAAGGAGGGGTTCGACGTCGGGCCTTCGGTGTTCGGCCATCCGTAGTTCGAGCCCGCGAAGCCGTCGTTGATCTCCTCCCAGGTGTTCTGGCCGACGTCGTTGATGAACATCCGCCCCGTGCCCGGCTGGAACGCGAAGGTGAACGGGTTGCGCAGCCCCAGCGCCCAGATGGCCCGGTTGTTGCCGGAGGCCGACGTGAAGAACGGGTTGTCGGAAGGGATGCTGCCGTCGGCGTTGATGCGGAGGATCTTGCCCAGGAGGTTGCCCAGCGTTTGGGAGTTGTTCGCTTCGGCGTTTTCGCCCACGGCCACGTAGAGCTTGCGGTCGGGGCCGAAGTGCAAGGCCCCCCCGTTGTGGTTCGTCGCGGAAAGGTTGTTCAGGTCCAGGATCACGACCTCGCTGCCCGCCGCGGCCACGTCGCCATTCGCCGTGAACCGGCTCACGCGGTTGTGCACGGGGGAGGTCGCCGTCGTGTAGTAGAGGTAGACGAAATGGTTGGTGGTGAAGTCCGGGTCGAAGGCCAAGCCCAGCAGGCCTCTCTCGCCGCCCGGGTCGACGCTGAGGGAGACGAAGGGACTTCCGAGTAGAGTCCCGTTCTTGAAGACGCGCAGCTCGCCCGTCTGCTGGCAGATGAACAGGCGCCCGTCCGGCGCGAACTGCATGGCGGTGGGATTCGAGAGGCCGGTCACGTAGGGAGTGGTGACGAAGTTGGCGGTGACGCGCTCGTCCGCGCCGATATCCGCTCCGGAGCCCCACGGACGCACGTGTCCTTCCAGGTCGCGCGTCGCATTGGGCGCGAAGACCCCCTGGTCGACGGCCGGAGAGCCGGCCTTGAGGTGATAGTCCGCGGACGGAACGCTCACCCACAGGTCGGCATCGCTGGCGATGAACGAATGGAGCTCGAATCCCTGGGCCTGCCACTGGGCGAGGGAGAGAACAGTGTCGCCGTCGTCCTGGCTCACGCGGTCGAGGACGTTGTAGTCGCTGTCCGTGTTCGCCACGTCGGCCGGGCTCCCGTAGGTGATCCCTCCGCGGAAGGAGTGTCGGTTGTAGAGGATGTTGTCGCGTACGAGGTTCGGCCCGGTAGTGTTCGAGATCAGCAGGGCCCAGCGGCCGGTGGAAGGCATGTCGATCGTGTTGTGCAGGATCTCCATGCCTTGGGGACCCTCCCCGCCGTCGCCCTGGTAGTTGACGATGCCGGTGCTCCGGTTGTTGTAGAGCACGTTGTTGCGGACGATCGAGTCCTGCACGCCGTCGAGGTTGATGGCGGCGCCGCCCGCGGTGCCGTTGTTGAAGATGACGTTCTGCTCGATGAGGGCGCCCGTGATGACGCCGTCGCCGCCCGCGCTGAGGTCGGCGTTGAGCTGGATCCCGGAGGCGTTGTTGCCGTACACGCGGTTGCGGCGGAGGACGGGCCGGTCGCCGCTGTTGGAGACGTAGATGCCGTGCTCGGCCACGCTCCCCGAGCACTCGTTGTTCTCGAGCAGGAGATCGTCGGCGAAGTCCGTGAAGATCCCCCAGGTGCCGTTGTTGGCGAAGACACCGTTGCGGATGGTGACGTTCGGGCTCTGGTCCACGCGCACGGCGGCGCGGTTCGCGTTGGACGCGCGCAGACCGTCGATGACGATGTATGAGGAGAAGGTGATGAAGATGGTGTCGCGGTTGTCGGGCCGGTCCGTCGTGGCCGTGACCAGGGCCCCCGTGCCCTGCGCCTTGATGGTGATGGGCGCGCCGGGCGCGCCATGGAGGTCGTCGACGTCGAAGCCCAGGTAGGATCCGTTGGCCACGACGATGGTGTCGCCGGCATTGACGAGGGTCAGGGCCCGGCGGATCTGGCGGCAGGGAGAGGCGAAGGCGCACGCACTCGCGTCACTGCCCGCGGGCGACACGTAATAGGTGGCGCCGGCCGCCTGGACCCTCACGCTCGCGACGGGCGCCACGAAGACGCCTGCCGCCAGCGAGAGGGACGCCACCAACAGGAGGGACCGTCTGCGCATCGGAGCTCCTTGCGAGGGAGTCTGCGCTTCCACGGCAAACGGGCCGCGACGAACGGTCTCGAGGAGCCGCCTCGCGACGCTCGGGTTTACCGCCTGCCGCGATCGGCACGGATTGGAGGACGCTGAAGCAGGCCTCCGTCCACTATGGCAGGTTCGCGGGCCTTCGCTGTGAGGGGAGTCACGGGAAGTGCTCTCACGCCCCCCCGGCGCTAGTTTCGGACGATCCGATGGCTGAGGAACTCCCGCTTCGCCTCATCGGGCAGATAGGCCTTCAGCCCGCGCCTCGACAGCTCGTCCAGGACCTTTCCGTACAGGTCGAGCTTCGTTCCCGGGATTCGATGCGTTCCGGGCGGCCCATCCTCCCCCGGGTGAAACGAAAGGGCGAGGCAGCCCCCGGTTTCATCGATCGCGTCCAGTTGACCTTTGAGCAGCGCGATCGCGCCGACTTCATCAAGCCCGAGGTTCTTGGTTTTCAAGACGATGTCGTCCATGTAGGTGGTGGGGAAGGTCACCGTGCGACCCGTGCGATTGAAATACGGAAATGCCGTGCCCTTAGTGAAGCCGATGGCGGCCGCATTGAAGTCGTAATCGACGTCCAGCTCGGCCAGCCGTTCGTACCAGTCCGAGTAGCGCATCCAGAGCCAGTGGTTTCGCGTCGCGCGGATCGGCGAGCCGAGCGCATCGGACAAGGATCGCAGCTCACGGCGCATCTCGGCATGTTCGTAGTCCGACGACCTCGACAGGTGAAGGCCGATCCAGAATCCGTCCCGCATGAGTCCCCGGAGCTCGCTCCGGAGCGTGGAGATCGGCGCTCGGCGGTTCCGGAAGCCAAAGTCGTACGACGCGTCCTGCGGGAAGCTGCGCCTTCGATCCGGTGCGAACACGAACAACACGCTACGAAACCCGCGTTGGCGCTCGGCCTCGGCCCAGTCCAGGAACTCGAATCGTTCGAAGACGGAGGTCGGAGCCAGGATCGACCGCCACAGGGCGTAGGTCAGCTGTCTCCCATGGTGAACCGCCATCCGGAGCCGAAGGCCCGCCACGCTCCGAGCGAGCGCCCGGGCGCTGCCCAACGGGTCCGATACGGGCTCCACGGAGAGGAAATCCAGATCGTGCGTCAGCAGCACGCCCTTTGGCGGTGGCGTCTGGATGCCCAGATCGGATCTGACCTGTTGGAGCAATCGATCGAGGTAGTTCGTGGCGCAGATGTCCCGGAACGGCGACGCATGGATGTCGTACCTGACTTGGGCCGTCGCCGCTTCCTGGTGGATCTCGGCCAGGTCCCGGAACAGGTAGTACATCAGGCCGAGGAGGTCGGGCCCGAGATCCTCGCCGGGGCACCGAGCGGAGCTGGCCGCCGGCTCCACGAACGCAACCTCCCGCCAGCAGGCGGAAGACATCTCACCGGCCGTGCTCCATGCCGTCAAGTCGGGTGGACGCAACCTGCATTCGCGTCCCTGGTGAGCGAGCCGGAGCTCCGACGCTTCCGCGACGAACCGCAGGCGGAGGTCCGCACCGATCAGATTGGCCACATTCAGGAGCGTGACCTCGAGCTCCGGGATTCGGCTCTCCAGGGCGCTTGGGAGGGCGAGGTCGACGATGAGAGGGCCCGACATCAAGTTCGGGTGTCGTACATCACGCCGCCCAGGTACGGGAGGAGCATTCGCCGGCGAGGCTTCGGCCACGAGAGCTCCTGGTCTCCATCGAAGTAGTAGAGCACGCGGGCCGGATGTCCGGTGACCTCTTCGACCAGCTTCGCGATCTTCACCAGCGAGTTGTGCTGGGGATCGATGGCCCGGTACGTGGTGTGAGCGTCCTCCCAGATGCGGCGATCGCTCCGCCGCTTGGACTGGATCCACCGCTTGATCAGGTAGGGCCGTGCGTTGGTCATGTGTCCCAGGATCACCTTGCCCGAGCAGGTACGTTCCAGTTCGCTCAGGTTCTTGAGCTTGACCTCCCGGGGCAGGACGTGGAAGACCCCGCGCTCCACCGCGGCCGCGAAAAACCCGTCCTCGAACGGGATCTCCTCCACCGAACCGATATACAGGCTGACGTTCTCGACACCGAGATGGCGCATCAGCTCCCGGGCGATCACCACTCGATTGGCGGTGTAGTCGAACGCGTAGAAGTCCACTCGGGGATACTTCAGGGCCAGGGAAGCGATGTATTCCCCGGTTCCCTCGCCGGCGGAGAGGACGCGGGCACCATCCCGCAGCTCGTCTCTCAGCAGGTTCTCGTAGATCGACACCTTGGCCAGATGGATATACCGGAGACGCTCGAGATACGGCTCCAGGCTCGGCACGTCCGCGTAGACGTCAGGTGGGATCTCGGGAAGGTAGCAGGGAAGGCCCGAGTACTCGCGGGGAGCGGAGCGCGGGAAGCGGCACGGCGACGGATCCATGGCGTGGTTCCCTCCTCACGAAGGGGAGGATGCGCTCGCGAGATCCCGAAACACCGCCAGATACTTGTGAATCAGCCGAGTCCCATCATGGTTTCGGAGGAACCAGGCCCTGGATCGCGCCTCCAGGTCCCGGAGCGCCGTGGCGTCGAGAGAAGCCAGTCGGGCCATGGCCGCCTTCACCTCTGTCGCCGACTGGGCGGCGAACACGTGCTCCGGCATGTCCTGCCCGTAGTAGAGGCTGTTCATGCTCGAGAACGCGGTGATCAATGGCCGGCCAAAGAAGGACGCTTCTCGTCCGACATTGCCCAACATCGCCAGGTTGGGACTGAACTGATCGCATACCACACACTGAGGCAAGGCATAGTAGGCTCGCATCTTCCGATTCGGAAGCTCCGGCATCCAGTCCACGCGATCCTGAATACCCGCCTCAGCGATCAACTCACGCGTCCGGGCGAGGTCCGGGGCCCGGCCTTTCTCGACCAGGAGCAGTCGGCTCGATCGCGGGTTGGTTCGAACAAACTCGGCGTAACCGCGAATCAGCTTGTCGTTGTCCTTCAAGTAGCGGTCGTTGTTCAGGGGAAGGTAGAACTGCCTGGTCGGATGGAAGAAGAGCAGGTCCAAGCCGGAGTAGGTTCGCCGCAGCTCCTCCGCGAATCCAGTATCGATCTCGTCCAGGACTTCCGTGTCCATGAGGAATGGGACGTGACGGACCCTCAGGGGCTGTATCCCGAGCCGCGTTGCGAGCGGTCCTTGATGCGGACTCAGAATGCAGGCGTGGCATTGGAGGATACCTGCGCGCTGTCGCTGCTCGATGCGCGCGTTGGCGGACCGAACGGCCATCCAGTTCGGCAACGTGCGCAGGACGTCCCGCCAATTCCCGTCGGACAGGGCCCGGCCCAGGCTGGCACCGAGCGCTTGAAGATCGGGGCCCACGACCTCCCTCAGGAACGGGATGATCTGAATGTCCCCTCCCGCCGCCAGGAACACCTTGGGGACGCCGCGCAGCTCCGAGAAATATGCGGGACCGTCTTCCATCATCACGAGCACGTCGTATTCGGAGACCGCGCCGTAGAGTTCGCCGATCTCCCGGATCGAGGAGAGAGGGTTGCGCAGGCTCAGATCGACTCTCGGAAACACCCGCCCCGCATCGGCCGGGGAAAAGGACTTGGACCACCATTCGGGACTCTCTTGTGCGTAGCTGTAGGGCATGCTGAAGAGGTCGCCGTCGGCCCCCGCGCGGCGAAGCGCTCGCACGAGGGTCAGTCCAGCATTGAGGTTGTTCCCGAAGACGGCAACCTTCATGCATCGGTCTCGATCCGGACCGACGCGACGGGAATCTCCGTGATCGTCCCTCTTCCGAACCCGCTGGCGGAGTCCTGATAGACCGCCTGGAACTTGAGGATCCGCTCGTAGTGGCAGAAACAGGTCTCGTACGAAAATGTGTAATCCTTCGACCCCGAGTAGAACTCCAGATCTGCGTAATAGAGCCCGTCTCCCATGATCAACGGGTCGAAGCGGAGGACGATCCGTCCCGCGCCCTTCGAGACGGCTATCTTGTAGCTGCCACGAGGGACGGCGCTGTCGAACAGGGTGTCGGGTGCGGGCACGTACGCATACGTCACGGGAGTCTTCTCCGAGCGAACCTCCACGCAAAGGATGACTTCGGCCAGATCCACAGCCGACCGATAGCCGATGACCAGCTCGCACGAACGGCCGATGACCAGCGTCTCCGATTTTTTCTCGTCCACCCGGAAGTGGATATCCGTAACCAGGATCTCGCCCGTCCCCTGCGCGAGGGTGAGCGGCTGGCCCGAATTGTTGTAGTGCGCGAGGGACTGTCCTCGCTGGTCATAGAGGCTCTCGATGTAGCGATGGATGGCGTCCTGGGCGTCGCCGTCGTGGATCAGCCTCCCCTTCTGCATGACGATCGCGCGGCTGCAGAGCTCCTTGACCTGTTGGAGGTTGTGGGAAACGAAGAGGATCGTGGCCCCGCTCCGGCACAACTCCTTGATCCGCTGCATGGACTTGAAGAAGAAAGCGCTGTCTCCCGTGGCGAGCGCCTCGTCCACGATCAGGATCTCGGGATCGATGCTCATCGAGGTGGCGAAGCAGAGGCGCGCCTTCATGCCCGACGAGTACGTGCGGAACGGCTGGTCGATATACTCCCCGAGGTCGGCGAACTCGATGATCTGGGGCATCTTGCGCACGACCTCCTCCTTGCTCATGCCCAACAGCATCCCGCCGTATTGGATATTGTCGCGCCCCGAGAACTCCGGGTGAAAACCCACACCTTGCGCCAGGAGGGCGGTCACCTTGCCCTGGACGTCGATCGTCCCCGAGTCGACCGACAGCAGCCCGGCGATCATCTTGAGCAGCGTGCTCTTGCCGGCGCCGTTGGCTCCGATGATGCCCACCACCTCCCCCCGCTGGATGCTCAAGGAGACGTCGCCAACCGCGGTGAACTCCGTATAGAGCTTCTTGCGGTTCCAGAAGAACAGGATCTCTTGGAGGGGGCCCGTCTTGGGATTCGCATAGAGCTTGAACTGCTTGCTCACTCGCTCGAGGCGAAGCACCTCAGATGTATTCATTGATGACGACCTTGCTACGTTGAATGATCCAGGCGCCGACCAGGAACGACGCGACGGACATGACCCCGAACACCTGCCAGCTCAGGGGGTGGAATTCACCCTGCAGCACATCCCGGAAGCACATGACCGCGTGGGCCAGCGGGTTCATCATGATGATGCTCCAGAGCTTGCTCCCCACGAGTCTTTCCGTGGAAACGACGGGCGAAAGATAGACCAGGAGACTGAAGACGACGGCGATCATCTCCCGGAGGTCCTTGACGAGGATGCCGGCAATCGAGATTGCCCAGGAGGCGCCGATCAGGAAGACGGCCATGAGGAAACAGGGCACCGGAAGCAGGAGAATGCTCCAATAGAGTTGGCCTTGCCAGCTCGCGACGATCAGGTAGACGAGCAGCGTGACCGCGATCCCCACGGAATTGACGATGAGCTGAACGAGGGGCAGGATCTCGATGGGGAAGATCAGCTGCTTGACCACATCCATCCGGCTCCGGATCATGGTGGGAGCTTCCTGGAGGACCTTCGACATGATCTGCCAGGGAATCATGCCGGACAGGACGTACAGGGTGTAGTGCAGGGTTTCCTTGGGGTTCGCGGTGCCCTTGCCGAAAGCGAACATCACCACGAACACGTAGACCGTGACCTGAAGCAGCGGGCTGATGACCAGCCACAGATACCCGAGCAAAGCCCCTTCGTTGAGCTCCCGGAGGTTGCGGATTCCCATCTCCCGGATGAGCTGGCGGCGAGCGAATATGGATCTGATGAGAACTCGAATGGAGTGCATGGGGTCGCTTGTTGAGTGATCGATAGAGGTGGAGTGGCCCCCCACGAAGGGCCTTGGGCGCGCTCCCCGTTCGCGGAGTGACCACACCAACCAAGGTGCACATCGGAGGCGGCGCGGGGAGCTCGGTCTATTCCTTGGAGCTCGGCCGGCACCCGCTCCGAATCATCCGCGGTCGTGGGCCGCGAACAGACTATGCCGAGCGTATCGCAGGGTCAAGCTCCGCAATGGGACCGCTCGGCCGGTGCGGGGCGATGCCGGGGCGCGTCCCCCTTGCGGCGTGAGTCACTCCCTCTGGTGGCGTGACTAAACGCGATGCCCGTGGCGCGAGGCCACGACAGGCGCTTCGGCAAGTCCGGCGGCGCGCCCTTCCAATCCTGTATTACGCCCTTGTAAAGCTGCTTCGTCCCCTAAATGCCCTTCTCGCGAGCATCCCAATGGTCCAGGCGGAGCCGCGCTCCGTCTTGCACGTCTCGAACATGGTGCACATCCCGTACGAGATGACTCGGATCTTGAGGAGGAGCGGATGGCGCGCCGATTACCTGGCCGTGAGCGCCAACCCACACTGGTCGGCTTCCGACCTGCAGCTCGTCCCTACCGGACTGCCCCGTGACGCGCTGCGTGAGTTCGCGTTCTTCTGGCGTGTCATGGCGCGCTACGAAGTCGTGCACCTCCACTTCATGATCACCATGTCGCGCTCGGGCTGGGAGCTGCCCGTGCTCCGGCGTCTAGGGCGCAAGGTCGTCGCGCACTACCGCGGGTGCGAGATCCGCAACCGCGAGCGCAACATGGCCCTGCACCCGGAGGTCAACATCTGCCAGGAGTGCGACTACGACGCATCGATCTGCCGGAGCCCGTTGAACGCGCGCCGGCGCGAGCTCGCCGTCACCTACGCGGACCACGTGCTGGTCACGACTCCCGATCTGCGCGACTTCGTGCCCCACGCCGAGGTGTTTCCGTTCTTCGCGCCCGAGACGGCGGTGCCCTCGGCGGAGGACGCGCGGCCGCCCACGCGCCCGATCAAGATCGTCCATGCCACCAACCACCCCGGCATCGAGGGGTCGCGCGAGATCCGCGCCGCCGTCGACCGGCTTCGCGCGCGCGGATACGCGATCGACTACGTCCACCTGCAGGACGTCCCCCACGAGCGGGTCCTGGCCGAGCTCCGCGACGCCGACCTGTCGATCGGGAAGATGAAGATGGGCCACTACGCGAACGCCCAGGTCGAGAGCCTGATCCTGGGCGTTCCCGCCGTCACCTACGTACGTCCGGAATTCGTCACCGATGCCATCCGCGAATCCGGGCTGATCCTGACCTCGTTGGCCGAGCTGGAGGCGACGCTCGAGTACTACCTCACGCACTCGGAAGCGCTCGAAGAGAAGCGGCGGAAGGCGAGGTCATCGGCCCTGGCCCTCCACGACAACGACGCGCTGGGTCGGAGGCTGATCGCGATCTACGAGCGCCTGACCGGCGGGACCTAGATCCGCCGCGCCAGGACGGAGATCGCGCTCGCGTCCTCGAGATCCATGCGCACGATCTCGAGGCCGAGCTCGCCGGCCCAGCTCCGCGCCTCCTCCGGTGCGAAGCGGAACGTGAAGGCGGGGTGATACCAGTCGTAGTTCACGAGCACGTTCTCGTCGAAGGTGAACTCGTCGTTCCAGAAGGCCTTGAACACCTGGTAATAGATGAACCGCTGAAGGTCGTAGCGACCGGCGGGAAGGTCGAGGACGGCGAGGTCCTCCGGCACCTCGACCGTCACCTTCAGGTCGGAGAGCGCGTGCGCGAAGCGCGTGAGCCGCGCCGACCATTCCCAGGCCTCCTCCGGCGACATCTGGGTCACGCGCGCGCGAACGTGGTCGTCGCAGAACTCGCGGATCGGGCCCTTCTTCTTGTAGACGTAATAGATGATGTGCCCGCCCCGACGGCAGGCGGACACGAGCCGCGCCAGCCCCTGCCGCGGGTCGGCGATGTTCGAGAGGACCTGGTCGCAGGCGACGAAGTCGAAGCTCTCGTCCTGGAGAGGCAGCTCGAGGATGTCGCCCTGCACGGGATGGATGTCCGGATAGGCACGGAACTTCTCGCGCACCGTGTCCACGGCGGTCGAGATGTCGAGGGCGACGACGGGCCGGCCGGAGAGCTCGTGGTACCAGAGCGAATCGCGGCCGAGCCCGGTGCCCGCGTCGAGGATGCGGCTCTTGGTGGAGAGGAAGCTCCTCAGCTCGTCCTCGCTCTTCCATCCGTAGCGGCGCAGGTACCACTCGCGCTGGAAGCGCTCGGTTGGCGATCCCTTGGCCCCGTAGTCGCGCTGGCGCGCCCATTTTGCGGAGAAGCTCTGCTGGGACTGCAGCTCTGCGCCCTGGAGGGGCTGCTTCAAGAGGCGAGGGATCCCACGTACGACGGGGTAGACGGCGTCGCAGGCGGCGCAGCGCAATTCGCCCTCGTCACCGTCGCGCCGCGCGGCCTGGAGCGATCCCTGGCGGCATCGCGGACAGAGCAGCATTTCGAGGAGGGCATCGTTCATGCGGGCGTCCCAGTGTCCTTTCCGATCTCGACGGTGTGGCGCAGGAAGCGCGCCGGATTGCCCACGACCACGCTGTTGGCGGGCACGTCCCGAAGGACCACACTTCCCGTTCCCACGAGCACGAGCTCTCCTAGACGGATGCGTCCGATGATGGAGGAGTTCGCCCCGAGATAACAAGTGCTCCCGACGGTCACGTTGCCCGAGACGACCACGCCTCCGGCCAGGCAGGTGTAGTCTCCGATGACGTCGTCGTGGCTGATGACGCTCGTGGGGAGGACGATGACGTGGTCCCCGATCACGGCCCCGGACGCGATCACCGCGTTCTGGAGGATCACCACGCCGCGCCCCACCGTCGCCCGCGGCGAGATGCTGGCCGTCGGGTGCACGATCGTCTCGAAGCGCTCCGCGGGCATGCCCGTCCGCGCGATCACCGCCGGCTTGGACGGAAAGCTCGTGGGGCTGCCGATGCCGTTGACGAACCGCGCCTGCCCGAACCGGGGAGCGTCGCTCAGGGGCCCCAGGACGGAATATCCTGCGACGGGGGTGCCTGCCGCCGCCGCGTCGTCGAGGAAGCCCAGGATCCGATAACGCGGCTCCGACAGGCCACGGTTGATCTCCTCGATGGCGTCGCAGATGTCGACGCAGTTCCCGCCCGTCCCGAGCACGACGACGTCGCTGGGCGTCATGCGACGCGGAGGGCGCGGCCCGGGCTCGGCGAGCGGCCTCGCCAGCGCGGCGAGCTCAGGCGGCGCGCTCCGTACGGCGCCAGGCGAGCACCTTGCCGAGGCCTTCCGCGAGCGGGGTGGTGGCGCGGAAGCCGAGCAGCCTCTCCGCTTTCGCCGTGCTCCCGATGCGATGGGTCACGAAGCTTCGCTCCTGCGGCCGGTACTCGGGCTTGAGCGAAGAGCCGGTGATCGCGAGTAACGTCCGCACCAGCTCGTTGATGGTCGTGCCCACGCCGCTGCCGATGTTGAAGAACTCGTCGGCGCAGGCCGCCTTCATGCCGAGGACATTGGCCCGCGCGACGTCTTCCACGTAGACGAAGTCGTAGACCTGCTCGCCGTCCCCATAGATCACCGGCGGCCGGCCGGCGAAGATGTTATCCAGCACCTTCATGATCACGCTCACGTAGGTGCCCTCGTAGTCCATGCGCGGGCCGTAGACGTTCATGTAGCGATAGCCGACGTAGGGGAGCCCGTGCTGGTCGTGGATCGCGCGGAGCATCTGCTCGCAGGCGATCTTCGTCGCGCCGTACGTCGTTCGGTTGTTGAACGGGTGCTCCTCGGTCATCGGGGTGAAGGAGGCGTTCCCGTAGACGGATGCGGAGGACGAGTACACGATCCTCTTCACGGCGAGGTCGCGGCAGGCCTCGACCACGTTCCAGGTGCCGAGGGTGTTGACCTCCCAGGCCTGGCGCGGCTCGTTGAGGCACTCGCCGAGCCACAGCGAGGCCAGCAGGAACACCCCGTCCGCCCCCGCCAGAACCCGGCGGAGGGCTTCCGGATCCGTCATCGATCCCTCGACCAGGCGCACCTTCGGGCTCTCGAGCGCGCCGGCCAGGTTGGCGCGCGTCCCGCGCACGAGGTTGTCGAAGACGACCACCTCACGGACGGGCTCGCCCAGGAGCTGGTCCACGACGTGTGAGCCCACCAGGCCGGCGCCCCCGATCACTACGATCCGCGCGTCGGTCAGATCCATCCGATTTCCGCCTTCCTTCTGCGCATCAGCGCTCAATGTAGTCGAGGACGCGCGTAGGGACAACGGGTCGCGCCCTCATGTGCGCCTCGCTTCCAGACCACGCAGCCACAGCTCGACGGAGAGGACGCGCCAGAGGCCGGGTCGCGCGGCCAGGGCCTCGTCGGGCTCGGCGCACCAGCGGGCGAGCACGTCGGGCCGGATGATCCGGGCGGCGCGCGCGTCGGGGCCGAGCCATTCCCGGACCTTGGGCGCGATCTCGCGCAGCCAGCGCGGCTCGGGCGTCGCGAAGCCGATCTTGTCTCGACGGAGCCGCACGCTGTCCGGAAGGACTCCGGCCATGCTGTCGCGGAGGACGGCTTTGGTCCAGCCCCCGTGCACGAGCTGTGAGGCGGGCAGGGCGAGCGCGCGCTCGACCAGCCGGAAATCCAGGAAGGGCGTTCGCGCCTCCACCGAAAACGCCATGGAGTTGCGGTCCTCGTAGCGGAGGAGGGCGGGCAGGCTGGTGCGCAGGAGGCCTTCGCGTCGCTCGGCCAGGAGAGTGGCCCGCGGCTGGTGACGCTGGCTCGTCGGCGCGCCCCCGCGGGCGCGGACGTCGGGGCAGAGCAGGGCGGGATCCAGCCGCCGATGGCTCGCATAGCGCGCCACCGCCCGGCGGCGGAGCCCGTCCGGCACGGGCCACGCGTGGTAGGCGAGGAGGCCGGCCAGCAGCGCCCGGCCTACGCGGGCGTTCTCGTGCAGGAGCGCCGCCTCCCGCCGGGCCGCGCGCCATCCGCGTGTCCGCGCCGTCTCCGCGAGGAAGGGGCCGAGATGGTAGCGGTAGCCGCCCAGCACTTCGTCGCCGCCCTGGCCGTCGAGCAGCACCCGCACTCCGGCCTCCGCGGCCAGCCGCATGACGCGCCACTGCGAATACACGCTGGCGGAGGGGAAGGGCTCGTCCTGGCTGCGTACGAGCGCGGGGAGGTCCCGCTCCAGCTCCGCGGAGGTGGGCGTCATCCGCGAGCCTTGCACGCCGGTCGCCTCCACGACGGCGGCGATGTGGGCCGACTCGTCCAGCCCCGGCTCGGGATAGACGATGCTGAACGAGCGGTGGGATCCGGCGGCATCGCGGCCGCGGAGGCGCGCGGTGAGGGCCACGATCGAAGAGGAGTCGAGGCCGCCGCTCAGGCACGTGCCCACGCTGACGTCGCTGCGGAGCCGCAGCCCTACCGCGTCCTCGAGCAGGGCCCGGAACTCACCCACCTCCGCCGGCCGCGGCTCCGGCTCCGGCAGCGTGTACCAGCGGCGCACCACGGGCGTGCCGTCCTCACGGACGCGGATGCAGTGGCCGCCGGGCAGCGACCGCACCTCCGTGAAGAACGTGGCATCGGACTCCGCGAGCGCTCCCGCCACCAGGAAGCCCGCCACGGCCGCGTCGTCCGCCCGGCAGGGCACGCGCGGATGCGCGACCAGCGCCTTGATCTCGGAGGCGAACGCGAACAGCCCCTCGCCCGCCCAGTAGTGGAAGGGCTTGACCCCGAACCGGTCCCGCACGCAGAGCACCGACCGGTCCCTCGCGTCGTAGAGCGCGAAGGCGAACATGCCGTTGAGCCGGGACAGGGCGTCTTCGCCCCACTCCGCATAGGCGGCGAGCAGGACCTCCGTGTCGGAGGCGGTGGCGAAGGCGTGGCCGCGGGCGCGCAGCTCGTCGCGGAGCTCGAGGTAGTTGAAGATCTCGCCGTTGTAGGTGATCCAGAGCCGGCCGTCCCGCGTGCCCATGGGGCCGTGGCCGCCCGGGCTCAGGTCCAGGATGGACAGCCGTCGATGGCCGAACGCGGCGTGCGTGCCCTCCGGCGCCCTCGCCGGCGGCGGTGGATCGTCGATGGCGGGCACGGTGTCCTGCCCGCGGTACCGGCGTACGGCCCCGCATCCCGCGAGGAGGTAGCCCTCGTCATCCGGTCCGCGATGGCGGAGAGTGCGGGTCATCCGCTCGAGCACGCGGGGCGCGTCGGGTTCGAGCCGGCCCACGAGGCCGGCGATGCCGCACATGTCAGGCTTCCCGGGTCACGCCCGGCGTCGCGGGTGCGCGAGGACGGACGGGAGCGCGAAGGCTACGCGCGCGCGACGGTGGTGGTGCAGAAGCTTCGCACCTCGGAGGCGACGCGCGCCACCTCCTCGAGGGGCAGCTCGGGATAGAGGGGCAGGCACAGGACCTCGTGCGTGAGGCTCTCGGACACGGGGAGGTCGCCGGGCCGCCCGCCCGCGGACGCCATCGCCGGCTGGAGGTGCAGCGGCCGCGGATAGTGGACGGCGGTCGCGATGCCATCCGCCTTGAGCCGCGCCTGCAAGGCATCCCGGTCCTTCGTGCGGATGGTGAAGAGGTGCCAGGCGGAGCGTGCGCCCGCGCGCTCTCGGGGGACGACGATTCCGGGAACGCCTTCGAGCGCTTCCGTGTACGCGCGCACCCTCTGGACGCGCTCCGCGTTCCAGCCGTCCAGGTGGCGCAGCTTCACGCGCAGCACCGCCGCCTGGAGCGTGTCGAGCCGGCTGTTGGTCCCCACGACGAGGTTGTCGTATTTGTTCGCGCCGCCCCCGTGGTTCGCGATCTGGCGCACCTTGGCCAGGAACGCGGCATCGTTGGAGGTCACCGCTCCCGCGTCGCCGTAGGCGCCGAGGTTCTTGCCGGGGTAGAAGCTGAACGACGCGGAGTGGCCCAGCGTCCCTACCCGCCGTCCCTTGACGTCGGCGCCGTGGGCCTGGGCGGCATCTTCGAGCACCGGCAGCCCATGGCGGGCGGCGATCTCGAGGATCGGCTCCATGTCCGCGGGATGGCCGTAGAGATGGACGGGCACGATGACCTTCGTACGGGCCGTGATGGCGCGCTCGAGCCGGGCCGGATCCATGGTGAAGGTGACGGGATCCACGTCGACCCACACCGGCCGTGCGCCGTTGAGCAGGATGGCCTCGCCCGTGGCCACGAACGTGTTCGCGACCGTGACCACCTCGTCGCCGGGCCCGACTCCGTATGCCCTCAGCGCGATGGTCAGGGCGTCCGTGCCGTTCGCGACGCCGCAGGCCTGGGCGGCCCCGCAATAGGCCGCGAACTCCTTCTCGAAGAGCGCGCAGTCCTCACCCTTGATGAAGGCGGTCGTCTCGATCACGCGGGCCATCGCGGAGTCGATCTCCGCGCGGATCCGGGCGTATTGGGCCTTCAGATCGACCATCGGGATGGGAGCAGGCACGGTTTGATTCGCCTCCGCGGATGGAATACCGTTTCCGTTTCCCGGTCTCGTCCGGGACCACGCAAACACGCAATGTTATCCGCCGCTCCTGCCTTTGACAAGCCACAGATGCGGCCGGCGCCCGCGAGGCGGCGCGTCCGCCGCGTGTGCATGTTCGTGACCAACGGCGTGTCCATCGACACGCGCGTCATCAAGGAGGCGGCCAGCCTGACCGCGGCCGGACACGAGGTGACGGTCCTCGGGCTCCGGGAGCCGGGACAGGCGCCGCAGGAGACGCTCGAAGGATTCGCGATCCGCCGGCTGCGCCCCGACACCCTGCGCACCCGGCGGGCCGGATGGCGGGCGGCCCTCGCTCCCGCCGGCATGGCCTGGGCCCTCGCCGACTACTGGACGCGCGCCTTCCTCGCCGCCACCGCGGAGAGATTCGACGTCTATCACGCCCACGACCTCGTCACCTTGCCCGTGGCCTGGGCCGCGCGTGCCCGCCGCGGGGGAGCGGTCGTCTACGACGCCCACGAGCTCTTCACGGAGCTCTCCCGCCTCGATCTCTTCTCGCGCGCGTTCTTCCGCGTCCTGGAGACGCTGCTCATCGGCCGCGCCGACCGCGTGATCACCGTGAACGACTCGATCGCCGCCGAGCTGTCGCGCCGCTACGGCGTGGCGACGCCGCGCGTCCTCCGCAACTGTCCGCGTACTTTCGGCCGCCGCCCCGATCCCGCGGAGAGCCCGCTCCGGGAACGCGCGCGCGTGCCCGCCGGCCGGGCGATCGTCCTCTACCAGGGCCTCTACATGCCGCATCGCGGCCTCGAGAACCTGGTGCGCGCGGCGGCGGCGTTCGAGAAGGCGCACCTCGTCTTCATGGGCTGGGGGCCCCTTCTCGACAACCTGAAGGCGATTGCGGTGAGCGAGGGGCTCACCGACCGCGTCACCTTCATCGATCCCGTTCCCATGCGCGACCTGCTGGGGGTGACGGCGGGAGCGGACGTGGGCGTGATCCCGTACCGCAACGTCGGCCTGAACAACTTCTTCACCAGCCCCAACAAGCTCTTCGAGTACTGCGCCGCGGGAGTGCCCGTGGCGGCCAGCCGCTTTCCGGAGCTGGTCAAGGTCGTCGAAGGCCTCGCGGTCGGCCGGACCTTCGACCCCGACGACCCATCCAGCATCGCCACGGCCGTGAACGCGATCGTGGGCGACCCTGCCGAGCTCGCGCGCCTGCGCGAGAACGCGGGACGGGCCGCGGCCAGCTTCAGCTGGGAGCGCGAGGCCGAGGTCCTGCAGGCCGTCTACGACTCGCTCCCGGTGGAGGCGTGAGGAAGCGTCCCACCGTCTTCACCGTCGTGGGCGCCCGCCCGCAGTTCGTGAAGGCCGCGCCCCTCTCGCGCGCCTTGCGCCGTCGCCTTCGCGAGATCCTGGTCCACACCGGCCAGCACTACGACCGGGAGATGTCGGGCGCGTTCTTCGACGAGCTCGGAATCCCCGCTCCCGATCTCCATCTCGGGATCGGGTCCGGGCGGCACGGCGAGATGACGGGGCGCATGCTGGCCGCGCTGGAGACGGCGATGACCGATGTCCGGCCCGACCTCGTCGTCGTCGTGGGGGACACGAACTCCACCCTGGCCGGGGCTCTGGCCGCGGCGAAGCTCGGGCTGCCCGTCGCGCACGTGGAAGCGGGACTGCGCAGCTTCGACCCGCGCATGCCGGAGGAGATCAACCGCCGCCTGACCGACCACGTCTCCACGCTCCTGTTCTGCCCCACGACGGCGGCGGTGGCGAACCTCCGGCGCGAGGGCATCGTGCGCGGCGTGCATCGCGTGGGCGACGTCATGAAGGACGCGATCGTCCAGAACGTCGCGCGCGCCCGCCGGCGCCCGCTTCCGGACGGCGTGCCCGCGCACGGAGGCTACTACCTGGCCACCCTCCACCGGCAGGAGAACGTCGACGACCGGCGGCGGCTGGGCGACATCGTGTCCACGCTCGCGCAGCTCGACCGGCTCGTCCTCTGGCCGGTGCATCCGCGGGCGCGGCGGCGGATGGCGGAGTGGGGGATACGAGCGGACGGCGCGCTGCGCGTGATGCCGCCCGTCAGCTACCTCGACATGCTCCGCTTGGAGGAAGGCGCGCGCGCCGTCCTCACGGACTCCGGCGGCGTGCAGAAGGAGGCGTTCCTCCTCGGAACACCGTGCCTGACGTTGCGCGAGACAACGGAGTGGGTGGAGACGGTCGCGGCGGGCATGAACGAGCTCGTGGGCGCGGACCCGGCGCGGATCCGTCGCGCGGTGGCGCGCCTCGAGCGCGGCGGCCGTCCGCGCGCTCGCTCGCGCGCCACGCCCTACGGGCGTGGGCAGGCGGCGGAAGCGATCGCGAAGGTGCTGGCCGCCTTCCTGAACGGCCGCGGCCGCGCATGAGCGAGAGCCGCGATTTCACGCTCGCGAAGTACGACGAGCTGTGCCGGGCGCTCGTCGACTCGGAATACCGGTGCCTGGCCATCGCCGGTTACATCGATGGGAAGGGGGCCCTGCCTCCTTCGTTCGTGCTCCTGCGGCACGACGTGGAGACCTCTCCCGCTCAGGCCGTGCGCATGGCCGAGGTCGAAGCCGCTCACGGTCTGACCGCGACCTATTTCCTGCGCGCGCGGGGCCGCGCCTTTCCCGCGGCCGCCATCGCGCGCCTGCGCGCCCTCGGGCACGACATCGGATACCACTACGACACCCTGGCCCGCGCCCGCGGGGACGTTCCCCGCGCCCTCGAGCTGTTCGCGCAGGACCTGCGGGGCCTCCGCGCCCACGGGCCGGTCCGGCTGGCCAGCATGCACGGCAGCCCGTTGTTCCCCTGGGACAACCGCGACCTCTGGCGTGCCGCGCGCCCGGCCGATTACGGGATCGACGGCGAGGTCTACGCGGACATCGACTACGCGGACGTCCGCTACTTCAGCGACACCGGCCGCACCTGGCACCCGACGCGCCACAACCTCCGGGACCACGTGGCGGTGGCGCCGGAATGCGTGGTGGACACCAGCGACGAGCTGATCGCGCTCCTGCGCGCGCGACGGTTCCCGCGCGTGTGCCTCCTCGCGCATCCCGATCGCTGGTCGGCGTCCGTCGTGGCCTGGACGGTGCGCGCGGGCCGCGATCGGTTCGAGAACGGCATCAAGGGAGTCGTCCGCCGCCTCTACCGCTTGCGGTCCCGGCCCACGCGCGCATGAGCGGCGTGCTGACGCGGGACACCTTGCGCCGCGACATCGAGGCGCTGGGCATCGCGCGCGGAGACACCGTCCTCGTGCGCGCCAACGTGGGGGCGATCGGACGCGTGCGGGGCGGGCTGGGCGACGCGCTGCGCGGTGCGCTCCTGGACGCGGTGGGAGAGACGGGCACCATCGTCTCCCTCTCCTTCACGCGGACGTTCCCACTCTTCCGTCTCGATCGCGGCTACGTCTTCGACGAGAACACGCCGACGACGAGCGGCGCCCTCCCCACGCTCCTGCTCGAGACCCCCGGCCGCGTGCGCAGCCGGCACCCGACGAACTCGTTCGTGGCCCTGGGCGCGTGCGCGGAGGAGATGATGGCCGGCCACGACGAGCACTCGTCCTCCTTCCAGCCCATGGAGCGGCTGGTGGCCCTGGGCGGCAAGCAGCTCGTCGTCGGCTGCGTGGACGAGAGCCCCGGCTTCACGACCGTCCATTGGGCCCAGCACCGCCTGGGGCTCTCCACACGTTCGATCCTGCGCGAGCGCGTGGGCGTGCTCTACCGGCGCGACGGTGAGACCCGCCTTTTCCGGCGCCCCGACATCGGCGGATGCAGCATGGGGTTCGCAAAGCTCTACCCGGACTACGAAAGGGCCGGCCTGCTGCGGAAGGGCCTCGTGGGAAAGGCGGCGTCGATCGCCATCGACGCCGCGCCCGCGCTGGCGCTGGAAGAGGACCGGCTGCGGCGCGACCCGCGCGCCGTCCTGTGCGATCGTCCTCTCTGCACGTTCTGCCGGGGGACCTGGTGGTTCAACAAGCGCGAGATGCTGGCGTTCTATCCGCGATTCGCGTGGCACGCGGGCACGCGCTGGCTCCGACCCGGCCGCGCCGCCGGCGTGGCGGAGAGCGGATCTAGCTGACCTCTTCGAAGACGCGGTCCAGCGCGGTCGCCAGCGTCTCCTCCAGCACGTCCGGCCGCGCCGCGGCCAGCGCCTCGCGGTTGGGGAACCCCCCGGGAATGCCGACGGTGCGCACGCCCGCGGTCTGGGCCATCTGGACGTCCTCCGGGCTGTCCCCGACGTAGACGGCTTCGGCCGGGGCCAGCCGCATCCGCTGCAGGGCCAGGAGGAGCGGCTCGGGATCGGGCTTGCGGCGGACGGTGTCTTCCGCGCACACCAGGACCTCGAACAGCTCGGCCATCCCGAGATCGGCCAGCTCTCGACTGACACGGACGCGGTCGCCGCTCGTCACGAGCCCGGCGCGCAGGCCGGCGGCCCGGACGCGCAGCAGCGCGTCGCGCGCGCCTTCGATGAGGACGATCTCCTCCTCGCAGTAGTGCGAGAGCCAGCGCTGGTCCGCTTCCGCCCAGCGATCCTTGGCCAGGCCGAGCGCGGAGTAGGTGAGGTGCCAGTTCGGCGAATAGGTACGCCGGAAGGCGTCGCGGTCGAACGCGATCCCGTAGGAGCCGAACAGCTTCTCATAGCAGCGGTAGCTCGCCTCCGCGGTGTTGACCAGCGTCCCGTCCCAGTCGAAGAGGACGGCCTGCAGGCGCGCGGACCCCATCAGCGGTGCACCGAGACCCAGATGCCGGAGAGGAGTATGGCGAGGACGACGAAGGATACCGCTGTGAACGTCCAGTCGCGCTCCACGGCCAGGCCCGCCGTCACCACCGCCACGCGCACCACCGGCGTCAGCATCAGGAGCAGGATGCCCCAGCGCAGGGGACGGCCCGCGCCCGCGATCAGTCCGACGAGCAGGAGTCCGGTGCTGAGCGCGAGGCCCACCTTCAGCGCGGTCTCGATGACGTCTTCGAGCGCCTCGATCCGGCCCGTCACAGGACCTCCAGCGCCATGCGGCCGCCCACGAGCAGCAGCACCGCGGCCATGAAGATCTTCAGCGCGCGCGCTTCCACGCGCTGGCCCAGGCGCGCGCCGGCGATGCTGCCGGGAAGGGCGCCCAGGGCGACCGCGGCCGCGACGGGCAGCACGACGTCGCCGCGTGCGAAATACACGAAGACGGACGCGGCCGCCGTCACCCCGATCATGAACGCGCTGGTGGCGGCGGCCACGCGAATGGGCACGCCGCAGAACGTGTTCAGCACCGGCACCTTGATGATCCCTCCGCCCAGCCCGAGGAGTCCGGACACCGCGCCCGCCACCAGGGAGGCGGCGAGGGCGAGGTTGAGGCGGCGCACGCGATAGACGTAGGTCGTGTCGCCTTCCTGCAAACGTCCGCCCAGGCGCCCGGGATCCACGGAGGTATCGGCGATCACGTTGCGGCGCCCCGACCGCAACAACATCAAGGCGCCCATCACGGCCAGCGTCCCGCCGAAGAGCACGAACAGCTGCTGCGTGCTCAAGAGCGACGCGGCCAGGCCGCCCCCGAGGCCGCCGATGCTGGTGGCCACTTCGAGGGCCATGGCCAACCGCATGTTCACCAGGCCGCGGTCGAGGTTGACGGTGGAGCTGGCCGTCGCCGTCGCGATCACCGAGATGAGGCTGGCGGCGACGGCGGCGCGAATGGGTACGCCGAGGACGAGGGTCAGCAGGGGAACCAGGAAGACGCCTCCGCCGATCCCCAACATGGCGCCGACGAGGCCGGCGGCCGCGCCCGTGAACAGGTACAGGAGCACGTGGTGGACGGGCATGCGTCCCAGATCGTACCTTCCGCGCGGGCGGCGCGCACCGTGGCGCGTAGAATCCGCCGGTGCTGGACGCGCTGCCTCCCGACGCGCGGGCCTTCGCGGCCGCGGCCGCGCTGGCGGCGCTGCCCGGCGTGCTGGTCGTGCGCGCGCCGTGGCGCGCGGTGCCGCTCGTCTCCCTCGCCTTCTGGGTCACTTCGTGGCCGTGGCTCTTCGCGGCCTCGCGCACGCGTTTTCTCCATGCCAGCCTCGCGGTGTTCGCGGCGCTGCTCTTCTTCCGCGTGATACGGCCCGGCCCGTGGCCACGGCGCGGCTGGGCGCAGCTGATGGTCGTCGTGACCGCGGTCGTGCTCATCTGGGCTCAGGCCCGACGCCTCGTCCCCGCGGGAACGGACGCGCCGATCGAGGCGCTGTCCGCCGAGCTCCTGGCCTGGCACGACGGCTGGCCGGCTTCGTTCGAGCCGCTGAGCCCTAGGCGGCCGTTCGAAGCGAACGGGCTGGCCGCGGTCGCCGCGGACGTGATCCTCCTTTCCGGGGCGCCCGCCCATCGTGCGCTGGCGGCGATGACGGCCGTCGCCGGCGTCGCGCTCCTCCTGGCGCTGTGGAGCCTGGCCTGCCTCCGCCTGCCGCCGGGACGCGCCGCCATCATCGCGGCCGTCGCGCTCCTGCCTGCGGTCCTGTGGGCGGAGGGCTCGGAAGTACTCGCCGCCGCGTTCGCCGTGGAGGCCGCCGCGTTGTGGCATGACCGCCGCGGCCACGCGTCCGCGTTCACGGCGGGGGCCTGCGTCGCCGCCGGCCTCGCCACGGATCCCGCGGCGGCGCTGGGCGCGCTGACCGTGGCCCTTCTCCTCGTGCGCATCCTTGCCGCCCCCTCCGTGGCGGTCACGCGGGCTCCGCACGCCGCGGGTCGTCTGCGGACGGCGGTGTGGACGGCAGTCGTCGTGGGCCTGGCGCTGCCGTGGCGGCCCCCTCGCTTCGACCTTCCGCACTTCGCGCCGCCCGCGTCCCCCGTCGTCACCCGGGACGACCTGGAGGCCATGACCTGGATTCGCGATCACACCCGTCCGCTCGATCTCGTGTGCGCGCCAGACGTGCCGGCGGCGCGATGGATTCCCGCCCTCGCTGCGCGCGCGGTCTCCATTCCGATGCGGCCCGGCTGGCCGCAACCGCAGGGACCCTGCGCGGTTCGTATGTCGCTGTCCGGGCGTCTCCCCCGCGGCGTCGAGAGCGGGCCCGCGCCCGCGTTCCGCGCGGGCACGGCCGCGGTGTGGACGAATTCTGAGAACCAATGACATCGTTTGACAGAACCTCTACGGCCTCTCGCCGTAGATTGCTTTGAGCATCGGAGGGGACGTGCCACTGCGACGAGGTGACGGCGCGCCGAGGCCGAATCCATGCCCCCGGAGACGCCTCTCCAGCGCGGCCGATCAGGTCGGTGGCGCGTCCCCTTCCGGTGCCATTCGCGTCCGGGCCCTCCCGCCGTCCTCTGCTATCATCGCCAGGTCCCCGAGCGCGCCGCGGCGGCGCCACTTCGCCGGCCGCCGGTGAGCGGCGCCTCCTGACGCGGGAGGCCTGGTTTCGATGAAGTGGCTCAAGCGAGTCGGACTCGTCCTCGTCGCTGCCCTCGCCATCTTCATCTTCGGGTGGGCTCCCTACTGGCTGGCCGGCCTGGCCACGATCCGCCGGTTCACGTACAACGACAAGGAGAACGCGGGCCTCACTCCCAAGAGCTTCGAGCTGCCCTACGAGGACGTCAGCTTCAACGCTCCGGACGGAGTGACGCTGAAGGGGTGGTGGGTGCCGGCGCCGGAGGCGCGCGGGACGGTCGTCCTCGTCCACGGCCTGAACCGCTCGCGCATCGAGATGGTCAAGAAGGTGCCGTTCCTGCACAAGCAGGGCTGGAACGCGCTGCTCTTCGATCTCCGCCATCACGGCGAGAGCGGCGGCAGCGCCTCCAGCTTCGGCTTCTTCGAGAAGCAGGACGTGCACGCGGCCACCGCGTTCGCACGCACCCGGGCCCAGGGTCCGGTGGTGCTCTGGGGCGTGTCCCTGGGCGGAGCGTCCGCGACCCTGGCCGCGGCCGAAGATCCGGGTGTGGCCGCGCTGGTCTGCGACAGCAGCTACCGGAGCCTTCGCGACACCGTCTCCCACCACCTCAGGCTCTTCCGCGGGTTCCGGTGGTGGCTGCGCATCGTGCCGAACTGGCCGGTGGCGAACGAGGTCGTGTACTGGATCGGGCGCCGTGCCCGCTTCGATCCCGATGCGGTGGACGTCCGCGGCGCGGCCGCCCATCTCGCGCCCCGGCCCTGCCTCTTCGTGTGCAACTCGGGCGACCGGCGCATGCCGTCGGAGATCGCCTTCGAGCTCAAGGCGGCGGCCGGACCTCAAGCGCACGTGCTCGTGGTGCCCGGCACGAGCCACGGCGGCGCGTATCGGGATGGAACGGCGGCCTACGAGACCGCCGTCACCGAGCTGCTGGGAGCGGCCGCGGCCGCGCCCCCCGTCCGGACGGCCTACGCCCGATGAGGAGACCCCGATGAGCGTGCTCAAGAAGTCGAAGAGGTCATCGGTAGCGGCGGCCAAGAAACGCTCGGCCCCCGTGCCCGCCGCCGACCCGGCCTCGTCGGCCCGCGGCCGCCATGTCCCCTTCCCGGAGGAGGACAACGGCGCGGCGCACAAGGCTCCCGAGCAGATCGGGTCCTACTCGATGGTCGACCCCCGCTTCCGCGAGATCTACTTCGAGTTCTACAAGGAGACCTACCGGCCTTCCGTCCTCGATCGCAAGACCAAGGAGCTCGTGGCCATCTCGGCCAGCCTCGCTGCCAAGTGCCAGGGCTGCCTCGAGGGCCACATCAAGAAGGCGCTGAAGTTCGGAGCCACCCGCGAGGAGATCTCGGAGACGATCGCCATCGCCATGGGCGTGAACGCCGCCGCCATCGTGGACCTGACGGACATCGCCGCCGAGAACCTGGAAATAAAACTGTTCTGAGCCCTGCGAGCCTTCAAGACACATTCGCGCCCGACAGCATCTGCTTCGGGTGCGGTCCCGCGAACCCGAAGGGCCTTCACATCCAAAGCTTCCTCCAGGGCGACGAGGTCGTCGCGGACTGGACGCCGGAGAGCCACCACGAAGCCTTCCCCGGAATGCTCAACGGCGGGATCATCGGCGCGCTCCTCGACTGCCACAGCAACTGGGCGGCGGCGTATCACCTGATGCGCGCGGCGGGCGCCGCCGCGCCGCCCTGCACGGTGACGGCGGACTTCGCGGTCAAGCTCCTGCGCCCGACGCCGAGCCAGGTGCCGGTGCACCTGACGGCTCGCGTCGTGGAGTCGAAGGGCGACCGCGCGACGGTGGAGGCGACGCTCGAATCAGGCGGGAAGGTCTGCGCGACGTGTCGGGGAACGTTCGTGGCGGTGAAGCCCGGCCATCCGGCGTATCACCGTTGGTAGAGATCGATCGCTATTTTTTCTCTTCCGGGTCTCGCGCGGCCAGGAAGCTCTCCCGCAGGGCCTGCGGCAGCGGCGTGGGCCGGAAGGTGCGCATGTCCACGACGACGGCGATGGTGCGCGCCTTGAAGACGGGCTTCGCCGCCACCGAAGCCTCGTAGCGGATCTGCACCGACGAGCGCCCCACGCGCTCGATCGTCACGTCGATGTCGACCCTGTCCCCGTAGTGGACCGGGGAGAGGAACTCCATCTCGACCTTGACCGTGGGGAAGCCGAGGCCGTCCCGGAACACCTCGGGGTACGGCCGTCCCACGTGGCCGGCGAAGAAGTCCTCGAAGGCCTCGTGCAGGAAGTTGACGAGGTTCGGGTAGTAGGCGATCCCCGCCGCGTCGAGGTCGCCGAACCTTACGAGGATGCTGGTCTTGAACAGAGCCCCGTCTCCGTGCCCGTCCGTTTGGCCGATCAGGCTTTCGAGCCGAGGTGCTCCATGATCGAGAGGGACAGGATGTCGCCCAGGGCGTCGAACGAGGCCTCGCCGTCTTCGGCGCTGGCCGCGGTGGGATCGCCGAAGTAGGCGTCTTCTCCGCCCGCCTCGGCGAAGGTCTTCGCCCCCTTCTTCAGGGCGGGCATGAGCCCGTCCATGGGGGCCAGGCTGATGCGCTCGCGCTCGCGCACGAGCTGGGGCGCCGCCGCCATCATGAGCGACGTCTCGAAGGCGCCCGCGTGGTCGCCCTTCGCGAACGTCTCCCCGAGCAGGTCCGCCCAGCGCTTCTTGGTGATGTCCGCCCAGCAGACGCTGGCGCCCGCCTTCCTCGCCTCCTCTACCCCGGCCTTGAGCGCCTCGATGTGGCCGGGATCCAGGTGGATGTTGGCCACGGCGATGGCGCGGAACGTCTTGGCCGTGAACACGCAGACGTCGCGCAGGAGGGCCACCGAAGTCGCCGCGGGCACGCTGATGGTGCCGGGGAACTTCGCCGCGAAGTCGGACACGGTGAACGACACGGGGGGAAGGATGAGCGCGCTCACCCCGTGCTCCTTGAGCTTGGCCGCCCCGCGCTTCGCCATTTCGATGGCGATGACGGTGTCGGCATTGAGGGGGAGATGCGGACCGTGCGCCTCGATGGCGCCGACGGGCAGGATGCCCACGGGGCGGTCCTTCATCGCCTCGTCCACTTCGGTCCAGGTCATCTCGGACATCACGATGTTGTCAGCCATGGCCATTGAAGGAAGATTCCTTCGCTCCTTTCCGGTTCTCTGGTTTTTGGTGTGCTAGCTGGCGGCGAGACGTCTCCGGTCGATCTTGCCTCGGTCGTTCTTGGGCAGCGAGAGAGCGAACTCCACGACCCGCGGGTACTTGAAGGGCGCCAGATGGGTCTTCACGAAATCCTGGAGCTCACGGGCCAGCGCGTCGTCGCCGAGGCGATCACGGGGTACCACGTAGGCTTTGGGCTTGATCAGTCCGTCCCGGTCTTTATACCCGATGACGGCGCATTCCGCTACAACCGGATGCTGGAGCAGGCAATTCTCGACTTCGCCGGGAGAGACGAAGATGCCCCCCACCTTGAGCATGTCGTCCGTGCGCCCTTCGTACCAGAAGTAGCCGCCCTCGTCCCGGCGCATGTGGTCCCCGGTCACCACCCAGTCCCCGCGCAGGGTCTCCTTGGACTTCTCGTGGGCCTGCCAATAGAGGATGGCCGCCGATTCCCCCTTGATCCACAGCGTGCCCGCCTCGCCCGGCGGGACGTCCGTTCCGTCCGGCCCCACGATCCGCGCGTCGTAGCCGGGGACGAGCCGGCCCAGGCTCCCGGGCACGACGTCGCCCGGGTAGTTCGAGATGTAGATGTGGAACATCTCGGCCGAGCCGATGCCGTCCAGGATTTCCGCGCCGAAGGTCTCCTTCCACCTCCGGTACAGCTCGGGGGGCAGGGCTTCGCCGGCGGAGAGCACGAGGCGGAGCGAGGAGAGATCACGGCCGGCCGCGCCGGGGGCATTCAACATCGCCCCGATCATCGTGGGCACGGAGGTCAGGATGGTGGGCCGGTAGCGCTCGATCACCTCGAACAGCGTCGCGGCCTCGCTGCGCTCGCTGAACAGCGCGGTCGCCCCGCCCACCGCGAACGGGAAGAGGAGGTTCGTGCCCGTGGCGTAGCCGAAGAAGAGCTTGGGCACGCTGACGGTGAGGTCGTCCTCACGGATGCCCATCACCTGCTTCGCGTACCGCTCGGTGTTCCAGGGCAGGTCCTGCTGGAGATGCACGGCCGCCTTGGGCCGGCCCGTGGAGCCGCTGGTGAAGAGCCAGATGGCGGGGTCGTCGCGGTGCGTGTCCGCGTTGACGAGCCGGTCGGGGGCGCGCGCGCAGATCTCGTCGAAGCTCGGGTCCGGCCCCGCGTCGCCGACAACGACGAGGTGGCGCAGGTGCCGCAAGCGCGCGCGCAACGGCGCGAGGTGGGGAAGCACGGCGGCATCGACGATGGCGACCTTCGCCCGCGTGTACTCGAAGTAGTGGAGGTAGTCCTCGGCGGGCAGAAACGGATTCACCATCGCGATGACGGCGCCGATCTTGGCCGCCCCGAACCAGGCGAACGCGAACTCCGGACGATCGGGCAGGATGATGAGGACGCGGTCCTCGACGTCGACGCCGAGGGCGCGCAGGGCCTGGCCGCAGCGGTTCGCGCGCGCTTGCACGTCGCGATAGGTGAAGGCCTCGTCGCGCCAGAGGAGGCAGCGCCGGTCGCCGCGGCCCTCCTCGACGTTGCGGTCGAGGAAGTACCAGGCCATGTTGAACCGCTCCGGAATGGCGAGCGGCGTCACGTCAGCCCGCGTCGTCGGCCAGGCGGCGGTACCCGCCCCGGTTGTAGACGAGCGGACGTCCCGGACGGACGGCGAGAGCCACGATCTCTCCGACATACAGGATGTGGTCGCCGGCGGCATGGGCGGCGCGGACCTCGCATTCGATGTGGGCGAGGGCGCCGGGGATAAGGGCCAGGCCGCGTTGCCCCGTCTCGAGAGGGACCTCCCGGAACTTCTCGCGCCCGGGCCGCGCGAAGAGCCGCGACACCTCGTCCTGCCCTTCGGCGAGGATGCTCACGCCGAAGAGCCCCGACTCACGGAGGCCCTTGTGCGCCTCCGAGCCGGCGTCCAGAGACACGAGCACGAGCGGAGGAGTGAGGCTCACGGAGCAGAACGCGCTCACGGTGAGACCAAGGGGTCCCTCACCATCGCGGGTGGTGACCACGGTGATGCCGCTCGCGAACTGGGCGAGCGCCTTCCGGAACGACGCCGGGTCCACGGGAAGGGGAGGCGGCGGTGGCACGGGCACGCTCATGCGGGCTCCGCCGGTCCCCCGGCCAGGCGCCGCGCGAGCGTGACCTGTCCGCCGAGCGTGGCGACGCGGAAGAACAGGCGCACGAACACCAGCCCTTCGAGAAGCAGGAACGTCACGATCTGCGTCTTGTAGCCGGTCGTCGTCCAGTGCCCGTCCAGCACGGACCACAGCAGGAGACCGACCACCGCGAGGCCCGTCATCAGCAGCACGTGGCCGAAGGTCCGGAAGAAGCTTCCCAGGCAGAGCGCGCCCGCGGAGAGGAGGGCGAGGAGCGCGCTCGAGCGCTCCTCGAGCACGATCAGGACCCGCGCATACGACGAGAGCATGTTCACCGCGATCAGCGCGAGGAGGAGCAGGGCGTGGCGGCCGAGCATCCAGACGATGGCCGTGCGCTCCGACACCGCTTCCCGCGCCTGCACGTCCGCCCAGCGGGCGAAGGGTGCGTAGAGCGCGAACACCACGGCATCCACCAGCAAGATCAGGAGGGCCAGGCGCAGCAGCCGTCCGAAGTAGAAGCCGCTGCCGTGGAGCAGCCCACGCACCGTCCAGTCGGGCTGGGGAGCGCGCAGGGCGGCAATGACGCCGCCGGAGAGGAAGACCTGCAGGACGAGGTAGGCCACCCCGAGGGCGAGCACGGCGGGATCGAACGGAGTGCCTCTCTCCTCGGGTCTCTCCGGGTCGGGCATCGTGAACAGCCCGGCGGGCAGACGGCCCCGCAGCAGCAGGTCGAGGTTCTTGAACGCGAAGCCGGCACCGAGGATGTCGGGCCCGAACGTCGTCTCCGGGCGCGCATCGGACCAGGCCGACCACCAGGGATAGTCGAACCCCGCGAGCATGTTGTCGGCGGCCGCGTGGTTCGCGAGGTCGTCCCGCAGCCGCGCGGCCAGGGGTATGGCCAGGATGGCGGCCGTGGCCAGGTTCACGAGGAGGAGGAAAGCGACCAGCCCCCAGAGCGCACCCGCCCGCCGCAGGCCGCGCCGCGCCGCGTCCAGGATCATCGCGAGCGAAGCCTCATCCGAGGAGCGTGTGCAGCTCCAGGAAGTTCTGGAGCCAGAACATCCAGCGCATGGCCCATTTGGACGCGGCGCGCTGGGCGATGGGAGCGTTGTCGGCCCAGGAGTTGTTGCCGGGGTCGATGTCGACTGCGATCTTGCCGAAAGGGTCCACCTCCGCCGCCCGTACCCTGGCCCCGGGGTACCGGAAGCGCGTCCACCGGTACTGGCCGTCCCAGGTCTCGTAGACCACGCGCCCGTCCGTGAACTGGACGCGGATCTCCACGGGCAAACGCACGCCGCCCAGGCGCCGCACGATCACCTCGGAATCGAAGGTCCGCGCGTCCTTCCCGTGTCCCTCCTCGCGCGCGGAAGTGACCAGCACCGGCCTTCCGTCCGGCCCTTCCGCATATCCGGCCAGGGCGCGTGCCGGACGGTTCCGGACCTCGATCGCGTAGTCGCATTCCTCGGCGGAGAACCACGTCTGGTCGAAGAACCAGCGGTAATCCTGCCCGGCCACCTCGTTCACCACGGCGATGAAATCCTCCGTGGTCGGATGCGCGAACCGGTAGCGGCGCGCGTAGGTGCGGAGGATCCGCGTCATGACCTGGTCGCCCACGAGCCCTTCCAGCGTCTGCAGGCTGAGGGCGGGCTTGGTGTAGGCGTTCACCGTGTAGGAGTCCGCGTTGCGGTAGCCCCAGGTCGGGCGGGCCATGGCATCGAAGGCGCCGGACTTGCGCAGTCCCGCGACCTCCGAGTCACCGCGGCGGAGCCACACGCCCGGTGCGATGACGGGGATGGGCGCCCGGCTGCCGCGGCCGGCGGCGAGCATGCCGAAGTAGCGCTTCCCCCAGCCCTCCGGGCCGAGCGCGATCTGGGCCGCCTTCTCGTCGTGGTAGCTGTTGATCCCCTCGTCGAGCCAGGCCTCTTCGAACTCGTTGGTGCCGACGAGCAGGTACCAGAACTGATGGCCGCACTCGTGGATGGTCACGCTCTCCGGGCTCTGCAGGGCGCGGGGGGAGAAGACGGACGCACCGCCCGTGAACAGGGTCGGGTATTCCATGCCTCCGGAGGCGGAGGTCCAGGCGGGATCGACGACGGTGACCTGGTCGTAGGGGTAGGGCGCCGACCAGGTTCCATAGCTGCGCAGCGCGATCTTCGTGGCCTCGACGTACCGCGCGGAGAGGTGAGAGTGCTCGGGCTGGATGAGGAGCCGGATGTCGACGGGGTGGAACCCCGTCTCGTCGAAGCGCGCGCGCACTTCGCCCATGCGCCGGCTGGCCACCCAGGCGAAGTCGTGCACGTCGTCCTGGTGGAAGTGGAACGTGCGCGTGCCGTCGGAGTTGTCGACGGCGTTCTTCATGGCCCCGGTGGCGCCGAGGATGTAGCCCTGGGGCACGGTCAGGCGCACGTCGTAGACGCCGTAGTCCGAGAAGAACTCGCTGAACGGATGAAACTGATGCGCGTTCCAGGCCCCTTTCCAGAAGACGCCGATCTTCGGGAACCATTGGGCGACGAAGTGGTAGTCGTGGACCCACCCCGAGCGTCCCACGTCGCCGTACGGCATCTGCGACGTCCAGTCGATCTTGAAGCGCGCGGTGGCGTCCGGCGCGATCGGCGACGGCGTGTGGACCTCCGCGACCGTGCGGTCGTCGGCGTTCGCATCATCGGGCTGGACGTAACGCAGGCTGGGAGTGAGGTCCGTCTCCGCGCCGCCGCTCAGCTCGCGCACCGACTCGATCTGCATGTACCCGAAGCCGCGCGTGGCGTCGGGACCCCGCGTGATGCGCGCGGCACGGCGGCCCTCTCCGCGCGCGGACGTCGAGCGCGTGTTGCGGAACGCGTTCCAGTAGAGGTGGAAGGGGAGGGTGTCCTGGGCCTGCCCCGTCGTGTTCCTCCACTCCAGGATCAGCGAGCCCTGGATGGTGTGGCGCTCCGCGTCGAGGCGGGCGTCGATCGTGTAGTTCGCGTTGCGGGGCGACCGCGCGGGCAGGGGGGGGAGGGTCGGATCGTCGACGGGGGTCGGAGGGGGCAGGGCCGGGGGAGCGAGCGGGCAAGGGTCGCAGCCGATCGAGGGCGACGGAACCGGCGGGAGACGCGGCGAGGGTGCGGTGGCCGGGGTCTCCGCGCGGACGAAGAGCGCCATCGACACCACCGCCGCCCCGACCAGCGACAGCGCGCGCATAGGATGAGAGGGCGTGATTCTATATCGCAGCGAGGTGAACCATGCGCATCCCGAGGTCCGTTCCCCGGCTGGCCACCCTCGTGGCCGCCGCGGTCGTGGCGATGGGCGCCGGCGGCGGACCCTGGCACCTCTCGACGGAGGGGCGCCGCGCTCTCGACGCGGTGGCGGCCGACTCGCTGCGCGGGCACCTGTCGTTCCTGGCCGCGGACGCGCTGGGAGGGCGGGTGAACGGCACTCCCGGCCTCGACATCGCGGCCGAATACGTCGCGGCCCAGTTCCGCCGCGCCGGCCTGGAGCCGATCGGCGACGACGGCTACTTCCAGACCGCGCCCGCGGTCGTGGCATTGCCGACGGCCTCCGGGTTCCGGTTCACGGTCTCCACGCCGGACGGCGTGGTGGAGATCGCGCCCGAGGAGTTCCAGATGACGACGGTGGAGGCGGTCTCCGTCGTCGACACGGAGATCGTGAAGGTGCCTCCGGGCCAACCGGCGGACCTCGATGCGATCGCGGGACGCGTGGTTCTCACGGAGATCGAGGAGATACCGCCGGGGCCCGGCCGCCGCGAGGCCTATGTCGCCCGCCAAACGTCGATGCGCGCACTGCTGGCGGCGCGGCCGGCGCTGGTCGTGGCCGTCACGCGCGGGCTCGCGGGGCCGACCGGTTACTTCGACGCGCCCACCTTGATCGAGCCGCGCTCGAGCGCGCGGCCCCCGGGACGCCTGGTCACCACGTCGTCGGCGGACCTTGCGCGGCTGTACGCGGCACTGCCCGCTTTGCAGCCCGTGGGACGCCTCACCCTCAACGTGGCCGAGCCGCGCCGTCAGCCGACCTCGCTGCGCAACGTGGCCGGGCTGCTGCGCGGGTCGGATGCGGCCCTGTCCGGCGCCTACGTGCTCGTGAGCGCGCACTACGACGGCACGGGCCCGCGCCCGGGCGCGGGCGGGCCGGATCGCGTGTGGAACGGCGCCAACGACGACGGGAGCGGAACGTCGACGGTGGTCGAGCTGGCGGTGGCGCTGGCGCGGATGCACCCCCGCCCCCGGCGCTCGATCGTGTTCCTCGCGTTCTTCGGGGAAGAGAGAGGTCTACTGGGCTCCGCGTATTACGCCGCGCATCCCCTGGTGCCGCTCGAGAAGACGGTGGCGGACGTGAACCTCGAGCACCTCGGGCGCACGGACAGCCTCGAGCGCAACAAGGCGGGCACGGCGAGTCTCACCGGCTACGACTACTCGGACCTGCCCGCCGCGTTCGAGGCGGCGGGGCGGGCGACGGGCATCGAGGTCTACAAGGACGCGCAGCGCTCCGGGCCGTTCTTCGCGGGCAGCGACAACTACTCGCTCGCGAACGCGGGCGTCGTCGCGCACACCGTCTGCGTCCTGTTCGAGGACTTCGCGGACTACCACGGGGCCGGCGACGAATGGACGAAGATCGACTTCGCGAACATGGAGCGCACCGCCCGCATGGTGGGAGCGGCCGCGGTCATGATCGCGGACGCCGCCGTGGAGCCCCGCTGGCGCGCGGGCGTGGAGGAAGCCGCGCCCTATCGCGAGGCGTGGGAGCGCCTCCACGGCGGCGGAAGCTAGAAACGCACGGCCACGCCCAGGCTGGCGTGGAAGAACGCGGGATTGAAGACCACGGGCTCGAGCCGGGACTCGATCTGACGCACCAGGTCCTCGGGGATGGCCGGCAGCACGCCCGCCGTCTCCGCCCGTCCCCACTGCAGGGTCTGCTTCTGGAACCGGAAGTAACGTCCTTCGGCCACGAACACGGCGCGCCCGGCCCTCACCCCCAGGGCGACGCCCCCATTGCCTCCCCATCGACCCTGACCGCTCGCGCTGGGCTCGGCCTGGGCCCGCAGCGCCACCCGGGCGACGTCCAGGGAGATGTTGCGGCCAAGGCCGGACAGGTTGGCGCCGATCGCCTGGTTCACGACGAACTGGAACTCGGGCAGCCAGCTCGCGCCGCCGGAGACCGACACCCGTACACGGTCTCCGGTCTGCAGCTTCAGGTTGAGCGAGATCGGGCGGAGGCGCTCGAGGTCGACGGTGCCGGTGCCCAGGTCGACGTCGGTCGAGAGCGGCGGCAGGGGCGCGGGCAGGTTCACGCGCAGTCGATAGCGGGCGCCGATGGTGTCGACGGTGACGTCCGCGGTGTCGAGGCGGGCTTCGACCGCCACATGGCGGCCGAGGTCGCGCGCGAGGGCGAAGTTGAGGGCCAGCGCTCCCCGCGCATCGAGAGTGAACACGCCCCGTTGCTCGAGGGTCGCGCCCGGGATCGGAGGCGCCAGCGTCCCCGGGTCGTATTCGAACGTCTGGTTGTAGAGCGGGAACACCTTGCCCGCGGTGACGGTGATCTCCCAGCCGTCGGCGGAGGCGTCGCGGGCGAAAACGGCGAAGAGACACATCGCGAGGAGGAGGCGCATGGGACCATTCTCCCCGGACCGCCCTCGCGGCGTGTGTGATCAGGCGCGCCGCGTCGCGCGATCGACGGCAAACACGCGGCGAGGGTCCCAGGGACGGCCCTCCTGCCAGGCCGCCGGGATCAGGCGCCGGCGATGGTCGCCGGGGTCCTTGGGCCACAGCGTGCAGGTCACGACGCGATGATGCTGGTCCTCGTCCTCGCAGTAGGGACAGAAGACACAGGCGCGTGACTCGCTGTCCATGCCCGCCTGCCACTTCCGCGGCAGGTCCGGATCCGCGAGCAGCGCCCGCGCCATGCCGATGAGGTCGGCCCGCTCCTCGCGCAGGATCGCCTCCGCCTGCTCGAAGGTGTGGATCTTGCCCGCGGTGACGACGGGAATGGAAAGGCCCGCCGCGCGCACCGCCCGCCGTATGCCATCTGCGAGGAAGGTGTTCACGGCGGGCGGATCCCGGCGTGCGCGGGGGATGCACACCGCGCCACTGTGCCCCGTGTAGGGATACATCGCCTCGCCCACCGGCGGCTGCCGGGCGTCCTCGAACTTGCCGCCGCGCGACACGGAAAGGACGTCGAGGCCCGCCCGGGCGAGCGTGACCGCGATCTCCTGCGCGTCCGCGAGCGTGTTGCCGCGCATCACGCCGTCGTCACCGAGGATGTCCTCGGAGCCGAGGAACCGGCAGCCCACCACGAAATCGGGACCGGTTTCCTCACGCACGGCCCGGACCACCTCCAGGGGCAGGCGCAGCCGGTTCTCGAAGCTTCCACCATAGTCATCGCGGCGCCCGTTCGTGACGGACAGGAACGAGGCCATGGTGTAGGCATGCGCGAAATGGAGCTCGACGCCGTCGAATCCGCACGCGCGGGCGCGGCGGGCGGCGGCGGCGAACCAGTCCGGGATGCGGCGGATCTCCGAGAGGTCGAGGTCCTCGATCCGCTGGCGGTAGCCGTAGAGGAAGTCACGCTGCTGGCGGGGGGTGAGATGGCGGGAGTGGTCGCGCTCGAACTCCGCATCGCTCAGACCGAGAAGGGCCTCCGACAGCTGGCCGCGCGCCACCAGCGATTCCATGAACGCACGCGTCGTCTTGCGGGTCGCGATCTTCAGGAAGTCGATGATCTGCGGCATGACGAGGGCGTCGCCGTTGGCGCGCATCTCGTCCACGAGCGCCTTCAGGCCCGGAATGAACCGGTCGTGGCTCAGGCGCAGGAGGGGACCGCTGGCCACATCACGGATGCCGGTGGCCTCGAGCACGATCATGCCCGGGCCGCCCATCGCGTAGCGCACGTAGATGTCGTGGACGTCCGGCGTGACGAACCCGTCCTCGGTGCCGCGCCACGTGACCATGGCCGGCAGCCAGATCCGGTTGGACATGAGCCGGCCACCGCGGCCGAGGGGGAACGGCTGGAAGAGCCGGGCGCCGTCGCGCGCGGAGTGGGTCAGTCCTTCTCCTCCGCTTCGTCGTCGTCTTCACCTTTGCCGGCGGAGTGTTCGTGGGCCCCCTCCGCCCGGCCCGCTTCCATCTCGTCTTCGATCCCGTGGTCGGCCAGGCGGCGCTGGAGCGCATCGAACCCGCGTCGGTCCGGAGGAGCGCCCTCCCGATAGGCCTCCAGGACCTCCTCCAGACGGCCGACGCGGCGGGCGAGCTGGCCGATGGCTTCGAAGGTCACGTGGCCGTCGCCCGCGGCCGCCTTCTCGAACTCGCTTCCGTCGCCGAAGCGTCCCAGGACCTCGACCAGGCGCGAGCTCAGCGAGTCCGCGGACTCGACCAGCTCCGCCTGCAGGAGGCTGTCGTGCACGAGGCCGAGCGCGTCCTCGATGTCCTCGTCGTCCCAATCGGCGCGCAGCCGCTCCCAGGCGTCGGGAGGGAGGATGAGGCCGTCCGGCCCCTCTTCCGCTGCCGCCGCGATCTCCCCGCACAAGTCCACGATGCGTCCCATGGGTCTCCTTGCTCAGCTCCAGTCGATGTCCGACGGGAGCTCCAACTTCAATGATGGCGGATCGGGGAAGCGCAGCCCGGCCGCGTGCACGGCCGGCCGGATGTCGTCGACGAAGTCCTTCATGCAGTCCCCGGAGTCCCTCTTCTTCAGTCCCTGCTCGATGGCGTAGCGATTGCCTTCCGTCCCCGGCCGCCCGAAGGACAGGAGGCCCAGGCGCAGCCACTTCTCGAACAGGGGCTGCTTGACGTCGTCGTAGCGGCCGGCCTGGCACTGCTCGACCACGATCTTCTCGCCCAGGCTCTGGTGGCCCGCCTCCTCCTTGACGATCTTCTGGACGACTTCGCGGTAGGGGACGAACGAGCACTCCTCGTATTCGCGGAGCTGCCAGAAGCCGCCGCGGTCGAAGAGGAACTGGGCCATGGCCAGCTCGATCCAGCTCTCCGCGAAAGGGACGGGCTTGCCGGCCAGCCGCTCGCGCACCTTGGGCTCCACGTCTTCGCCCGTGAACCGGCGGTACATCTGGGCCACGGCGTCGTAGTGCTCCGCCTCCTCGCGGATGTGCCAGACCATGAACTTCATCCACTTGTCCGGCACGAAGCGCAGGCCGTACCCGAACATGTGCGCGGCGGCCAGCTCGCGATAGGCCTGGCTCTCCATGAGCTGGACGAGCATCGCGCGAGTTTGTTCGGGCAGGGGGTCGGAGTAGGTCATTTCACTTGCTTTCCTTGAGGAGGTGGCGCGCGATGACGAGCTTCTGGATCTCGCTGGTTCCTTCGTAGATCCGGAGAGCGCGCACCTCCCGGTACAGCCGCTCGACCGTCGCCCCGCGCATCACGCCCTGGCCGCCGTGGATCTGCACGGCCCGGTCCACGACGCGCTGGGCGGCCTCCGTCGCGAAGAGCTTGGCCGCCGCCCCTTCCGCCCCGATCCTCTCCGCGCCGCGGTCCTTCAGCCAGGCCGCGCGCCGGACCAGGAGACGCGCCGCCTCCAGGTCCACGTGCATTTCCGCGAGCGCCATCTGCGTGGCCTGGAAGTCGGCCAGGGTACGCCCGAACTGGCGACGGGCCTGGGACCAGCGCAGGGCCTCCTCGAGGGCGCGCGCGGCCAGGCCGCACGCGGCCGCGCCGACGCTGGGCCGGAAGACTTCCAGGGTCGCGAGGGCGAGCTTGTAGCCCTCGCCCTCCTGGCCGACGAGGACGGCCGGCGTGCCCTCGAAGCGGACCTCGCCGAGCGGGTGTGGGGCCATCGGCTCGAGCGGCTTGACCGCGAGGCCGGGGGCTTCCGCGTCCACGAGGAACATCGAGAGCCCGCGATGGTCCGCCGCATCGCCCGTCCGCGCGAGGACGGTGTACATGCCCGCGATGCCCGCGTTCGAGATGAACGTCTTCACTCCGCGGAGGCGCCAGGCGGAGCCCTCCGCGGTGGCCCGTGTCCGGACGCCGGCGAGGTCGGAGCCGGCTTCCGGCTCCGTCACGGCGAAGGCGGCGAGCAGCTCGCCGTTCGCGATCGCAGGCAGCCAGCGCTTCTTCTGCGCTTCCGTCCCCGCCCGGCTCACCGCGTAGGAGCCGAGACCCTGCATGGCGAAGGCGGTATCGGCGAGCGACGAGAAGTAGGCGAGAGGCTCGCGGATCGCCACCAGCGCGCGGAGGTCCATCGAGCCGTGCGGGGGCGCCACCGCGAAGGGCAGGAGGCCGGCGCTGGCCAGGCCGTTGACGATCTCGCGCGTGCGGGCCGCCGGGTGCGACTCGTCCTGCGCGGTGGCGCGCAGGCGCTGCTCCCCGAAGACGCGGGCGCGGTCCGCCAGGGCCAGGTGCCGGTCCTCCAGGAATGCGTCGGGCGGTTGGGGCGGCGGCAGCTTCATTCGGGCGCGCCCTCGAACCGTGGGGGCCGCCGCTCCTGGAACGCCGCGAACCCTTCCTTGAAGTCCGGTCCGAGCATGAGCGCGGCCTGGATGCGCGCTTCCGCCTGGAGGGCGGACTCCAGGTCCATGTGCATCTCCGCCTCCAGGGCGGCCTTGGTGGCGGCGAGACCCGCCGCGGGCCCCCGCACCAGCCGGTCCACGAGGGCGGCGGTGGCCGCCGGCAGCTGGTCCACCGGGACCACGCGGTTGTAGAGGCCGATGCGCAGCGCCTCGTCCGCGTCGAGGAAGTCGCCGGTCATCAGGAGCTCCGTCGCGCGCCCGAGCCCGACGAGGCGCGGCAGGAGATGGGCCGCCCCCATGTCCGCGCCCGCGAGCCCGACCTTGACGAAGAGGAAGGCGATGCGCGCGGTGTCGGCGGCGACGCGGAAGTCCGAGGCCAGGGCGATGGCGGCCCCCGCTCCCGCCACCGTGCCGTTGAGAGAGGCCACGATGGGTCGCGGCAGCGCGCGCATGGCGCGAATCAGGTCGCAGGTGAGGGTCGTGAACTCGAGGAGGGCCTTCTCGTCCCGCCCCAGGAGCGCTCCGATGATCTCGCGCACGTCGCCGCCCGTGCAGAACGCCCGCCCGGTGCCGGTGAGGACGACGGCCCGCACGTCGCCGCGGTCGGCGAGCGCGCGCAGGGTGTCCGTGAGCTCGCGGTACACGTCGAAGGTGAGCGCGTTCATGGCCTGGGGCCGGTCCAGGCGCAGCGTGGCGACGGGACCCTGCTGCTCGAACCGGAAGCTGCGCGGGTTCACGACGCCGCTTCTTCGAGCGAGCGGCTCAATCGGCCGAGCAAGCGCCGCAATCGGGCCAGGTCGCGAGGGGGAAGGGGAGACAGCAGCGACTCCACGTCGCGCCGATGGCGGGGAATGGCGTGGCGGGCCACGCGCCGGCCGCGCTCCGTGAGGACGACGCGCATGGCCCGTCCGTCTTCCGGCACGGGCCGCCGCTCGACCAGGCCGAGCGCGACCAGGCGGTCGACGAGACCGGTCACGTTCCCCGCCGTCACCAGCAGCTCGCGTGTCAGCTCGCGCGACGTCATCCCCTCGGGTCTCCGATGGAGCTGCACGAGCACGTCGAACTGCGGCAGGGTGAGGGCGTCGGGGACGCGCCGCCGCAGCTCACGCAGCACGAGGCCATGCGTTTTCAGGAGCCGCACCCAGACGGAGACGGCCAGATGGCCGGTGGCGGGGGTGCTCACAGCAGCGCCGTCGCTTCGATCTCGACCTTCGCTTCGTCGTCGAGCAGGCTCTTCACCTCGACCAGCACCATCGCCGGATAGTGGCGGCCCATGCGGGCGCGCCAGATCTCCCCGATCTCCCGGGCCCGCGCCGCGTATTCGGATTTGTCGGTCACGTACACGACCATGCGCGCGATGTCCGTGGGTTTCCCCCCCGCCGCCCACACCACGTCGATGACGTTCTCCAGCGCGCGCTGGAACTGGCTCACGAAGTCCGGCGACACCACGTGACCCTCGCGCGCCCAGCCCACCTGGCCCGCGACGAACAGCAGCTCGCCCGCACCCTTCATCCCGTGTGTGTAGCCGCGCGGAGGGGTGAGGGAGGGAGGGTTCACGGGGGTCAAGGGCATGAGCGGCCTCCCGGCTCTAGACGACGGTCCCGCCGTCGACGCTGAGGGCCTGGCCGTTGATGCCGGCGGCGGCGTCGCTGCACAGGAAGAGGACGAGCGCGGAGACCTCCTCGGCCGTGTAGAGGCGCTTCTGCGGGCTCATGTCGGCCAGGCGCCGGCGCGCCTCGTCCGCGGTCAGGCCGGTCTTCTCCACGATGCGCGCCACTCCCAGGTCCAGCATCGGCGTGTCGACGTAGCCCGGGCAGACGGCGTTCACGGTCACGCCCGTGGTCGCCACCTCGAGGGCGGCGCACTTGGTCAGGCCCAGGACCCCGTGTTTGCTGGCGGCGTAGGCGCCGATGTACGGATAGCCCGTCTTGCCCGCGATCGAGGCCAGGTGCACCACGCGGCCCCAGCCGCGCCCGGTCATCTCCGGCAGCGCTTCGCGCAGGCAGTAGAAAGTGCCGCTGAGGTTGGTCTCCAGGATCTGGCGCCAGGTGGCGTCGCTGGTGCGGGCGATGGGAGCGGTCGGCGCGATGCCCGCCCCGCTCACCAGGATGTCGATCCCGCCCAGGGCCTCGCGTGCCGTCGCGAAGGCGGCGCGCACCCGGGCGGGATCGGTCACGTCCATCTCCACCCCCACCGCCCGGCCGCCCGCGGACACGATGCCGCTCGCGACCGCGTCGACCTCGGAGCGGGTACGCGCGGCCACCGCCACCGCGGCCCCCGCGCGGGCGAGGTCGAGGACCACCGCCCGTCCGATCCCGCGCCCTCCGCCCGTCACCAGGGCCCGCCGGCCGCTCAAGGAAGACATCGTTTAGACTTAAACGATCTCGGGGGCGGACGTCAAGCGGCGCCGCCGCGGCCTTTTCCAAGGCATAATCCCCGCGGAGGCCCCTCCATGCTCGAGCCCGGCACCGTCGCTCCCGAATTCGAGGTCAAGGACCAGACCGGCCAGACGCGGCGGCTCTCCGACTACCGCGGCCGGAACGTCGTCCTCTGGTTCTATCCCAAAGCGGACACCCCGGGTTGAACGGCCGAGGGTTGCGGGTTCCGCGATCGCATCAAGCAGTACGAGGACAAGGGAGTGCAGATCCTGGGCGCCAGCTTCGACACCGTGGCGGACCAGGCGGCCTTCGCCCAGAAGTTCGGATTCAACTTTCCCCTGCTCGCGGACACCGAGCGGAAGCTGGGACTCGCCTACGGCGCGACGGACGACCCCAAGGCCGGCTACGCCAAGCGGATCAGCTATCTCATCGGCCCCGACGGAAAGGTGCGCAAGGCCTATCCCAAGGTCAACGCGGCCGCGCATCCCGAAGAGCTCCTGAAGGACCTCTAGGTCGCTTCGCGACACGACGCGCCTGGGTGGTCGAGACGAGGGATCGATCGGATTGAGACGAGGGAGATGACTCCGCTCGACGTCGTCGAGATCTACGTCTTCGTGCTGGCCGCTTTCGTCGGCTATCAGGTCATCACGCGTGTGCCGCCCCTGCTGCACACGCCGCTCATGTCGGCCACCAACGCGATCTCCGGCATCTCCCTCGTGGGCTCGCTGGTGGCCGCGGGCTCGAACCACGGAACCCTCAGCGCGCTCCTGGGCGCCATCGCCGTCGCCTCCGCCACCATCAACGTCGTGGGCGGCTTCATCATCACCGACCGCATGCTGAAGATGTTCCGGCGCGCGGACAAGATCGAGCGACCGGCCGCGCCGCGCGGATGACCGAATACATCATCCAGGCGGCGTACCTCGCCGCCTCCATCCTCTTCATCCTCGGCCTCAAGTCCCTCACCCGCCCGGACAGCGCGCGGCGGGGGATGCAGCAGGCCGCGGTGGGGATGCTGCTGGCCATCGTGGGCACCCTCCTCCACCACGAGATCGTCCGCTACGACTGGATCATCGGCGGCCTCGTGGTCGGTACCGTGATCGGCATCCCCCTCGGCTTCATGGTCCCCATGACGGCGATGCCGCAGCGCATCGCGATCTCGCACATGTTCGGGGCCCTGGCCGCCACCCTCGTGGGGATCGTGGAGTACCGGGAGGCGGCGGGGAGCATCGACACCGTCCGCATGGGCGCCCTCGGATTCGAGGTCCTCTTCGGCGCCCTGACCGTCACCGGCAGCTTCATGGCTTTCGGCAAGCTCCAGGAGCTGGTGCCCGGCCGGCCCGTGACCTATCCCGGCCAGAACGCCGTCAACATCGCCCTTTTCGTCACCACGATCGGGATGCTCGTGTACGTCGTCCTGCATCCCCTGGCCGCGGGAGTGTTCTACGCGATGATCGGCTTCGCCTTCCTGATCGGGATCTTCATGGTCCTGCCCATCGGCGGCGCGGACATGCCCGTCGTGATCTCGCTGCTCAACTCGTACGCGGGTCTGGCCTCCTCCGCCACCGGGTTCGCCATCGGCAACAACGTCCTCATCATCGCGGGAGCGCTCGACGGCGCCTCCGGGTTCCTCCTCTCCGTCCTCATGAGCAAGGCCATGAACCGCTCGTTCGGCAACGTCCTCTTCGGGGCCTTCGGGGGTTCGCCGGCCGCGACCGTGAAGACGACGGAAGGGCTGGTCGTGCGCCCGATCGGCGCGGACGACGCCGCCCTCCAGCTCGCCTACGCCAAGCTCGTCATCGTGGTCCCCGGCTACGGGATGGCGGTGGCCCAGGCCCAGCACCAGGTGCGGGAGCTGGCCACCTTGATCGAAAAGCACGGAGGCGAAGTAAAGTACGCGATCCATCCCGTGGCCGGCCGCATGCCCGGCCACATGAACGTGCTGCTGGCCGAAGCGGACGTGCCCTATGACCGCCTGTACGACATGGACGAGATCAACGACGAGTTCGAGCGCGCGGACGTCGGCCTCGTCATCGGGGCCAACGACGTCGTCAACCCGGCCGCCCGCACGGACAAGGGGAGCCCGATCTACGGCATGCCCATCTTGAACGTCGACAAGGCTCACAGCATCATCGTGCTCAAGCGCAGCATGAACCCGGGATTCGCCGGTATCGAGAACGAGCTGTTCTACGATCCCAAGACGTCGATGCTCTTCGGAGACGCCAAGACGTCCCTGACCCGCCTGGTGGCGGCGGTCAAGAACCTCTAACGACGGGAGACTCGATGGCCAAGAGCCCGCTCTTCACGCGCAAACCCATGTGGATGTTGTACGAGGAGATGAAGGGCGAGAACCGCCTGCGGCGGGTGCTCGGCCCGGTCCAGCTCTCCGCGCTCGGGGTCGGGGCCGTCATCGGCACCGGCATCTTCGTGCTCACGGGTGTGGCCGCCCACGACAAGACGGGCCCGGCCCTCATGTTGTCCTTCGTGGTAGCCGGGCTCGCCTGCATCTTCGCGGCCATGTGCTACGCGGAGTTCGCGTCCATGGCCCCGGTGGCGGGCTCGGCCTACACCTATGCGTACGCCACGCTGGGCGAGCTCTTCGCCTGGATCATCGGGTGGGACCTCATCCTCGAATACGCCGTGGCCTCGATGACCGTCGCCCACGGCTGGTCCAAGAACTTCCAGGACATCATCAGCGGCGTCGGGATCCACGTGCCGAAGGCGTTCAGCAACGCTCCCTTCGACTACGACCCCTCGGTGGGGCGGCTGGTGCTGACGGGCAGCCTCATGGACCTGCCCGGCATCCTGATCGCGGTCGCGGTCACGATCGTGCTCGTCATCGGCATCCGCGAGAGCGCGGGCGCCAACACCTTCATCGTCGGGCTGAAGCTGTCGATCGTCTTGTTCGTGATCGTGGTCGGCGCCTTCTACGTCAACCCCGCCAACTGGCACCCCTTCGCGCCCTACGGGCTCACCGGTCTGAGCTTCTTCGGACACACGCTGTGGGGCCAGACGGGGAAGGGCGGCGAGCCGCTGGGAATGCTTTCCGGCGCGGCCGTCATCTTCTTCGCGTACATCGGCTTCGATTCCGTCTCCACGCACGCGGAGGAGGCGAAGAACCCGAAGAGAGACGTGCCCATCGGCATCATCGTGTCCCTCGTCCTCTGCACCGTCCTCTATATCGCGGTCTCGGCCGTGCTCACCGGGATGGTGCCCTACGACAAGATCAACATCGAGACCCCTGTCTCCGACGCCTTCCGCCAGGCCGGCCTGCCCTGGGCCCGCTACCTCATCAGCGCGGGAGCGGTCGCGGGGATCACGTCCGTGCTCCTGGTCATGATGCTCAGCCAACCCCGCGTGTGGCTGGCCATGGCCCGCGACGGCATGGTCCCGGAGAGCTTCTTCGGCGCCGTGCACCCGAAGTTCCGGACGCCCTGGAAGGCGACGATCCTGACCGGAGTCCTGGTGGCCATCGGCGCCGGTCTCCTGCCCCTGCGCATCCTGGCCGACCTCACGAACATCGGGACCCTTTTCGCCTTCGTGGTGGTGTGCGCGGCGGTGCTGATCATGCGGCGCCTCGAGCCGAATGCGGAGCGCCCCTTCCGGGCGCCGCTGAGCCCGTTCGTTCCCGTGGCCGGAATCCTGACCTGCCTGATGCTGATGTTCTCGCTGCCGGCGGAGAACTGGTACCGGCTCATCATCTGGCTCGCCCTCGGCATGGTCATCTACGTCTTCTACAGCCGGCACCACAGCGTGATGGCGAAGTACCTCCTCGACCAGGAGTCCCACGGTGCGCTCGGCCTCCCCGTCAAGCCGCCTCCGCACGACGCGCCGCGCTAGGGGCCGGGACCTAGGGAAGAGCGAAGATGAACGAAGACCGCCGGCCGCGGCCCGTCGTGGCCGTCCTGTTCCTGGGCGGCGCCCTGCTGGCGGCGGTGGCCCTCTTCGCGGGATGGCCCGGCCTGGGCCAGCTCGGCCGCTGGCTCGCCATCGCGGGCGTGTGCGCCTATGCCGTGCGGCGCCGCTCGCTCACCACCTGGATCCTCGTGTCCATGATCGTGGGCGCGGAGATCGGGCACGACTGGCCCGCCGTCGGCGTCAACCTGCGCGTGCTCAGCCAGATCTTCCTGCGCATGATCAAGACGATCATCGGTCCCCTGATCTTCGGCACCCTCGTGGTGGGGATCGCCGGCCATTCGAACCTGAAGCAGGTCGGCCGCATGGGCGTGAAGGCCCTCATCTACTTCGAGGCCGTCACCACGATCGCGCTCTTCATCGGCCTGGCCGCCATCAACATCACCCGGGCCGGAGTCGGCGTGCAGCCCCCGTCGGTCATGCCCCATGCGGACGCGCAGGGGCAGAAGCAGACCGTGACCGAGGTGATCCTGCACGTCTTCCCCGAGAACGTCGCCAAGTCGGTGGCGGAGGGTCAGGTCCTCCAGATCGTGGTCTTCAGCGTGCTCTTCGCCATCGCCCTCGCCCTGCTGAGCGAAGAGAAGCGGCGGCCCATGCTCGAGTTCGCCTCGAGCCTGTCCGAGACGATGTTCAAGTTCACCAACATCGTCATGTACTTCGCGCCCATCGGGGTGGGGGCAGCCATCGCCTACACCGTCGGCCACATGGGCCTGGGCATCCTCTACAACCTCTTCAAGCTGCTCGCGACCCTGTACGTCGCGCTGATCGTGTTCCTGCTGGGCGTCCTCCTGCCCATTGCCCTCGTGGCCCGCGTGCCCCTGCGCCGCTTCATCGCGGCCGTGGCGGAGCCGGTCTCCATCGCCTTCGCCACCACCAGCTCGGAGGCGGCGCTACCCCTCGCCATGGAGAAGATGGAGGAGCTGGGGGTGCCGCGGCAGATCGTCGCTTTCGTCATGCCGACGGGCTACAGCTTCAACCTGGACGGGAGCACGCTGTACCTCTCGCTGGCCTCGATCTTCGTGGCCCAGGCCGCGGGAATGCACCTCGGCTTCGGGCAGCAGCTCGTGATCGTGTTCACCCTGATGCTGACGAGCAAAGGCGTGGCCGGCGTGCCGCGGGCCACCCTCGTCATCCTGCTGGGGACGGCGGCCTCGTTCGGCCTTCCGGAATGGCCGATCCTCGCCATCCTCGGGATCGACGAGCTCATGGACATGGCCCGGACGTCGGTGAACGTCATCGGCAACTGCCTGGCCACCGTCGTCATCGCGCGCTGGGAGGGCGAGATGCCGCCCGCCGACGGCCGTCCGCTGGCGCCCGCGACCGGCTCCTGAGCGCGGCCGCGGTCGTGAGGGGCTGGATGGACGGTGCCGCGCGTGCCGCGCGGAGCATGGCCCGTGGTTGGGCCGGCCGCCGGGGGAGCCTCCCCGCGATCCCCGACCTGCCGTGGGAAGAGCAGTTCCGCATCCTGTTCGACCGCTCTCCCGATGCCATCGTCGTCGTGGATCCCTACGACCACCGGATCCTCCGTGTGAACCGGGCCTGCGAGGTGCTGTTCGACCGCCCGCGCGATTCCTTGCTGGGCAAGAGCGTCTTCCAGCTCTGCTCCGCCCGCGGGGTCGAGGAACTGAGAGACCTCGTGACCCAGGCCCGGGCACAGGGCGCGTCTTCCGGTCTGGCCACGATCGTGCGCCCCGACGGCTCGGGCCTCACGGTGGGCGCGACCTCGACCGCTTTCCCCTGGAGCGGCTCGCTGGGAATGCTGATCACGCTGCGCGACGTCAGCGAGCGCGTGAAGGCGGACGAGGAGCGGGCGCGCTTCGAGGCGGCGCTGCGCCGGGTCGCCGCAGAATGGGCCCAGACCTTCGACGCCATCGCCGTCGGCATCGTGGTCGTGGACGCGGAGGGCCGGGTGCGGCGGCTCAACGAAGCCGCGCGCACGCTCGCGGGGGGCCGGAGCTTCGCCGAGCTCACGGGCATCGCCCTCACCAGCATCGGAGAGGCCGAGCCCTGGCCCACGGCCGCGGCCGGCGTGCGCGAGGTGACGGCGGAGACGCCCGTGTTCTTTCGCCAGGTCCAGGACGACGTCCGGGCGCGAGTGTGGAACGTCGGGGCCAGCCCTCTGGCCCGCGAGGAAGGCGATGAGAGCTGGGTGATCGTCACCATCCAGGAGGCGACCCAGATCGTCGCCTTGCAGGAAGCCCTCCGGCGCAGCACGCGCATGGCGGAGATCGGGACGCTGGTGAGCGGCGTCGCGCACGAGGTGCGCAACCCGCTCTTCGCGATCTCGGCCTCCATCGACACCCTGGAGGTGGTGCTCGATCGCTCCCAGGTCCCCACGCCGACCATCGAGATCCTGCGCGAGGCCGTGAACCGGCTCGTCGGGCTCATGCAGGATCTGCTGGACTACGGACGTCCGTCCACGCGCGAGCGCACCTCCGCGCCGCTCGCGGGCGTCGTCGACGACGCCATCCGCGAGTGCCAGGCCCTGGCTCGCGTCTCCTGCGTGGAGGTCGTGAGCGGCGGCCCGGGAGCGGCGCCGCTGGTCGAGATGGACCGGGGCCGTCTCACTCGCGTCCTCCAGAACATCATCCAGAACGCCATCCAGCACTCGCCACCGCAGGGCGTCGTGACCGTAGAGATGCGCGCCGCCCCCGCGGATGCATCCTGGGTGGTGTGCACGGTACGCGACCGCGGCCCCGGGTTCACCGAGGAGGCGCTGCGGCGCGCTTTCGAGCCCCTCTTCACACGCCGCCCCGGCGGCACCGGGCTCGGCCTCTCCATCGCGCACAAGGTGGTGGAGGAGCATGGCGGGCGAATTGAGGCGGCGAACCACGAGGAAGGCGGAGCCTGCATGATCCTCCGCCTTCCCGCCGCGCGGCCCGCGGGCAAGGAGGACGGACGTGGCCGCGGCTAGGGCCAGGATCCTGCTCGTCGAGGACGACGCCACCATCCGGGCCTCCGTCGCCGGCTTCCTCCGGGCCAAGGGGCTGGAGGTGGATACCGCGGCCACCTGCGCGGCGGCGGAGGAATGCTTCCGTACGCGCGTACCCGACGCCATGCTCCTGGACCAGGTGCTGCCCGACGGGAGCGGGATCGAGCTGCTCGCGCGTCTCAAGGCCGCGGCGCCCGCCGTGCCCGTGATCATGCTGACCGGCCACGGCTCGATCGAGCTGGCCGTGCGCGCGATCAAGGAGGGAGCCGACCAGTTCCTGACCAAGCCCATCGACATGCCCGCCGTGATGGTCCTCATCGATCGCCTGGTCCTCAACGAGCGCCAGCGCCGGCATCAGCTCGCGAGCCGCTCCCGTCACCGCGACGCGATCGATCCCTTCCTCGGGCGCAGCCGGGTCATGGCCAGCCTGGCCGAGGAGGCGCGGGCGATCGCCGCCGCCGACGCCACCGTGCTCCTGCACGGGGAGACGGGCACGGGCAAGGGCGTCCTGGCGAAGTGGCTCCACGAGCAGGGATCGCGCGCGGATGAGGCGTTCGTCGACCTCAATTGCGCAGGCCTCTCGAAGGACCTGCTGGAGACCGAGCTGTTCGGCCACGAAGCCGGCGCCTTCACGGGGGCGATGAAGCCCAAGCCGGGCCTCATCGAGGGCGCGCACCGCGGCAGCCTGTTCCTCGACGAGATCGGCGACATGGACCCCGTCGTGCAGCCCAAGGTGCTCAAGGTCCTCGACGACCGCCGCTTCCGGCGGGTGGGGGACGTCCGCGACCGCCACGTCGACGTGCGGCTGATCGCGGCCACCCACCGGGACCTGGCCGCAGCCGTGCAGGAGGGCACCTTCCGCGGCGACCTGTTCTTCCGGATCAACACGCTCACGATCGTCGTCCCGTCCCTGCGCGAGCGCGTCGAGGACATCCCGCTCCTGGCCGATCACCTCGTGGAACGGATCGCGAGGGACATGGGCCGGCGCCGGGTCCACCTCACCCCGGAAGCGGTGGTGACGCTGCAGGAGTACGCCTGGCCCGGGAACGTGCGCGAGCTGCGCAACGTACTGGAGCGCGCGGTGCTGCTCACCCGCGACGAGCAGATCGGGCCGGGCGACCTCCGCTTCGCGTTCGCGAAGGCCCCCGAGGCGCGAGCCAGCGAAGCCCCCGTGACCCTCAGAGAGGTGGAGCGCAGGCACATCGAGGCGACGCTGCGGGCGGCCGCGGGCAACGTCGAGCAGACCGCGCGCACGCTCGGCATCTCGAAGAGCTCGCTCTACGAGCGCCTCAAGCGGTTCGGCATCGAACCGTTCGAATCCTAGACCCCGCTTTCCGGGATCCGGACGCTCGGCGGCGCGTCGAGGCCCCCGCCCGTTCCGGCGGCACGGGCCGCAACTGCACTGCGTTCAGCGCGCGGGGGGCCTCCTCGCTCCCGGCCCATGCGCGCCTTCGCCCGGCGGCGGATGGCACGCCGGATGCTCTGCGGGCTCCGGATGCCGCTGCGCCTGCTGGTGGTGGACGACGAGGAGGGAGTCCGCGAAGGGATGAAGCAGTACCTCGAGCGCTGCGGCTACGTCATCGACTGTGCGGCCCGGATCGCGGAGGCCATGGCCTTCCTGGCGGAGTTCCGCTACGACGCGGTGATCACCGACCTCCAGCTCTCCGTCGACCAGGGCGCGGAGGGCCTGGCTGTAGTCGCCGAGGCGCGGCGGCGGTGCTCCACCGCGCGCATCGTCCTCATCACCGGCCATGACTCGGAGTGGGTGCCGTTGGCCGCGCGCCGCCTGGGAGTGGACGCGGTGGTGCACAAACCGCGGCCGCTGCCCGAGATCGAAGAGATCATCCAATCCCTGATCGGAGGCTCGGCGTGAGCGCGCGGCGCGCCCTCGAGCATGCGTCCGTGCCGCCGCTCGGGTCGTCCGATTCCTGGACCGCGCGTTCGGAAACTGGACGGCCAGGAGGCGCACGTTCTCCACGCGAAGACGTGGGAGCTATCGCAACGTGGATAGATCACGCGCATTTTCGAGTTCGCGCGGCCCGCCGTCACGCTGGCACGTGGACTGCTATGTCGCGCTCCATGTCCAATCGCGAAGCCGCGTTCATCGGAGAAATCGGTTTCGTGCCGTTGGCCGCGGAGCGCGCGGCCCGGTTGGGTGTCCGATGAGCAGGAAGAAGAAGATCCTGCTCGTCGACGATTCGCGGACGTCGCTCTTCATGGAGCAGATGATCCTGAAGAAGGAGCCCTACGACATCATCACCGCCGGCGATGGCCTCGAGGCCGTCGAGAAGGCGGAGAAGGAGCATCCGGATCTCATCCTGATGGACGTCGTGATGCCCCGCATGACCGGCTTCGAGGCCCTGCGGGAGCTGCGCGGCCGCGAGAGCACGCGCGGCATCCCCATCATCATGGTCACGACGCGCGGCGAGGGCCCGAACGTCGAGACCGGCTACCAGAGCGGCTGCACCGACTACGTCACCAAGCCCATCGATCCCGTGCTCCTCCTGGGCAAGGTGCGCTCCCACCTCGGCGAGGGGGAGGCGCCGCAATGAAGGACCGCGAAGACGGCCACGGCGGATACGTGCGGCGGGTCCAGGACAACCTGCAGCGCTACACGCGGGGACTCCTCGGCGAGAACGAGACCCTGCGCCGGCGTGTCGCTCAGCTCGAAGCGGATCACCGCGATCTCGCGGAGGGGAGCCGCCTGCTCGAGGCCGCGCGCGCGGACAACGCGGCGCTGCGCACCGAGAACGGCGCCCTGCGCGCCGAGCGGGAGTGCCTCCAGGAGCGAGTGGCGGGGTTCCGGGAGGAGGCGGCCCGCCAGCAGAGCCGCCAGGCGGAGATCGAATCGCACCTCCAGCAGATCGAGGAGGCCAACCGGCGCTCCTCGGAAGAGTACGTGAGCGTCCAGCAGGAGAACGCGAACCTCGCGAACCTCTATGTGGCCAGCTACCGGCTGCACGGGACGGTCGAACGCCGGGAAGTCGTGCTCGCCATCCAGGAGATCGTGGCCAACCTCATCGGGTCGGAGGAGCTGGCCATCCTCGAACGCGAACCGGGGAGCGCCGAGCTCGCGCTCGCCGCGTCGTTCGGCGTGGAGGAAGCGCCGCTGCGGCGGATCGCCGTGGGCGCGGGGCTCATCGGACGGGCGGCGGCCACGGGCGAGCTCTATGTCCGCGGCGAAGGGGAGGCGGGCATGGCCACCGCCTCCGGCGAGCCGCCGGTGACGGCGTGCATCCCCCTGAGCCTCGATGGGCAGGTCACGGGCGTGATCGCCATCTTCCGGCTGCTTTCGCACAAGCCCGCGCTGGCCGCGGCCGACAAGGAGCTCTTCGACCTCCTGGCCAGCCAGGCGGCGGTGGCGCTGTACTGCGCGCGGTTGCACGGGCAGTACGGCCGCTCGGCGGTGGCGGCGGGGGGCAACGCGTGAGGGGGCTCGACGAGGTCGAGAGGCGTGGGGACAGGAACCGAGTCGCCGGAGGGCGGAATTGAGCAGGTTCGCCAGAGGAGGCAAAGGGGGCACGATGAGTGTTGATCGACGCGTCGGAATGAAGAGGAGCACGAGACGGGTGCTGGCCGCAGTGTCGGCCGCCGTCCTCGTGTCTCCTTGCGTGCGGGCTTATGAGGGCGACGTGGCGCCGGAGGCCGCGGCCGCGTCTTCTTCCCAGATCCAGCAGTGGTCGCTGGAGCAACTGCTGAACATCGACATCACGACGGTGTCGAAGTCCTCGGAGAAGGAGTTCGAGGCGCCGGGCGTGATCTCGGTGCTCACCCATGACGACATCCGGCGCTTCGGCGGCACCACCCTGGCCGACCTGCTGATCCGCATCCCCGGGCTCGTCGGGTCGGGCGTCTTCATGACGGACCGCAGCGTCATCTCGCCGCGCGGGGACCAGCTCAAGCCGTCGTCGTCCAACGTGCTGCTCCTCATCAACGGGCGGCCGGTGCGCGAGGTGCTCGAGGGCGGCATCAAGTCGGAGATGCTCGAGAGCTTCCCCGTCGACGCCATCGAGCGGATCGAGGTCGTGAAGGGGCCGGGGTCGGTGCTGTACGGCTCGCAGGCCGTCTCCGCCGTCATCAACGTCATCACCAAGACGCCGACGCGGACCGGCCTCTCCGTGATGGGGATGGGGACCAGCGGCGGCTTCAACACCGGGGCCACGGCGACGGTCAAGGCAGGTGACCTGCAGGTGCTCGCCAGCGGGAGCTACCACCAGAAGCCGGAGTGGTCGACGGAGTACAAGCTGGGGTCGAACCCGCTCCTGCCGCCGATGTCGCAGCAGATCACGATTCCCAACAAGGGGCCCGGCGCCTTCCTGGGCGCGAACTACAAGGGCTTCCGCCTCTACGGCGCCTACGCGGGATGGGACAACTCGTATTTCATCTCGGACGTCAACGCCATCGGCGGCGCGAAGTGGAACAAGCGCTTCGCGGACGCGGGCTGGGGCGGCCAGGTCGCGAAGAAGTGGCGCATGGACGTCGACGTCACCTACAGCCGGTCGAAGTTCGAGGTCGACGCGAGCCCGCTCATCAACCGCGACTCGCACGAGACGGTCGCGGAGTGGACGAACTTCATCGACCTCCCGCGGCGGTCGCAGCTCGTCTTCGGCGGCCTCTACGACAAGATCTCCGGCAACGAGATCTTCAACGGCCTCGGCTTCCCGATCGTCATCTCCGATGCCAGCCCCTGGAACGCGGCCGGCTACGCGCAGATCGACCTGCACGTGGTCGACTCCTTCAAGATCATCGGCGGCTTCCAGGTGAACAAGATCCAGGGCCGGGACGCCGACTTCGTCCCGCGCGTGGGCGCCATCTTCACGCTGCCCGTCGGCCTGCACGCCAAGGCGCTCTACGGCGAGGCCTTCCGCGCCCCCAGCATCAACGAGCTGTCGCTCCAGCACCCGCAGCTCCGGGGCAACCCGGACCTCGACCCCGAGAAGACGGCGAACTTCGACCTCAGCATCGGCTACCACGCCGGGCGCGGGCAGGTCACGGCCAGCTACTTCCGCAACCGGCAGACGGGGCTCATCTACCAGAACCGCCTGCCCGACCCGCCGCGCTACGACAACGGGGCCGAGGCGCGCATCCAGGGGTTCGAGGTCGAGGGCAAGCTCTACGTCACCAAGCAGCTCTACCTGAGCGGGTCCGTGCTCTACCACGACACCACCAGCCCGACCCGGAGCGAAGGGCTCACGCCGATCGCGGCCTTCAGCACCAAGACCGGAGTCAGCTACCAATGGAACGGCGGCCACACGCTCAGCGTGTTCAACGCCTACCAGGGCGATCCCGACCGGCGGCTCGTCACGGGCACCGCCAACCCCGCGCCCGTCTCCTACGATCTGCTCTACGTGCACGGCCGGCTCGACCTGGGCCGCGTCCTCAAGATGACGGGAGGCCGCGAGTTCGGCCTGGAGCTCCAGATCGACAACCTCGTCGGGAACGAGGTGTGGCTGCCCGTGTGGGGCATGACCTTCCCGGAGTCGATGCCACAGACCAAGGGCCGGACGATCTACGTGGGTGGGAGGGCGACGTTCTGACCATCTCCGCTCACGGCCGTTCGCGGCGCCCGGGAGGGTTTGCCTTCCGGGCGTCGCAGTCGCCGGACACCGCTGATGCGAGACAGGGAGAAACCATGACCGAGAAAGAGCCGTCCCTCACGAGACGTCGAGCCGGCGCCTGGCCGCTCGGGGTCGCCGCGGCGCTGCTGGCCCTCATCGCGCGCGCTCCGGCGAGCGCAGGCGCGGACGCGACCATTCCCGCCAACGTACAGGCCACGCTGGCCGTCCGGATCCTCGAATACGACCGGGCGCTCAAGACGTGGGCGGGTCCCGCCGTCACCATCGGGATCGTCGACAAGAACAAGGGCGCCGCGGAGGAGTTCTCGCGCGCGCTGTCCGGCCAGGACGCGCACGGAGTCCCCATCAAGATCCTCCTCCACCCCTACAAGGACGCGGAGACGCTGCGCGCGTGGATCGAGAGCAACGGCGTCCGCCTCGTCTACGTAGGGTCCGACCTCGGCGCGGACGCGGCCGCCGTCTTCGCGGTGGCGCAGAAGCTGCCCACCCTCGTGGCCACCCGCGAGCAATTCGAGCGCGGCGCCACGATGGGCCTCGTGGTCAAGGACGGCAAGCCGCACATCCTGGTCAACCTGAGCGCGGCCAAGGCGGCGCGGATGGACCTCGACCCCAAGCTCCTGCAGCTCTCGGAGGTGGTGCGGTGACCCGGCGCGGCTTCGTCGACAGCGTCGCCATGAGGACACGGCTGCTGCTGATCTTCGGGGCCCTCATCGTCGTGATCGCCCTGTTCCAGATGTGGTACTTCCCGAGCCAGCAGGTCGCCCAGGCGGAGCGGGACCTGCTGGCCAAGGCCCAGGCCACCACGCGGCTGGTGTCGCACGACATCGGGGCCGCCTTCGACTTCGGCGACGCCGGCGGCGTCTCCCAGGTGTTCGAAGGGGCGCGCAGCGACCCGGACACCATCTTCCTGGTGCTCGTCACCGCGAATGGGACGCCATTCGCGGCACTCAACGGCGAAGCGGCGCCGGCCCTGGCCACGGCCGACCTCGGCAAGGAGCGTCATGAGCTCCTCGACGGGCGGCTGATCGTCTACTACCCGGTCGTGACGACGGGCAAGACCAAGGGCACCCTGGTCGCCGGCTTCTCCACGGCCCGGCTCGTCGAGACGAGCCGCCGCACGCGCATCGCCGCGCTGTGGGTGTCCGGCGTCGTGCTCCTGGTGGGCCTGCTCGTGACCTTCATGATGAGCCGCCAGGTCGCGCAACGGCTCGACCATTTCCTGGGCCAGCTCAACCGCGTGGTGACCGAGGTGCGGGCGGGCTCCGATGCCCTGTCGACGGCCGCCTCGCAGGTGGCCTCGCTGGCGCGGACGGTGTCCGATGGTACCGGCCAGCAAGCGGCAGCGGTGGAGGAGACCAAGTCCAGCCTGGAGGAGATGAACGCGTCCATCCGCCAGACCGCGGAGAACAGTCGCGCGATGGAGGCCATAGCGATGACGAGCGCCCGCGACGGCGAGGAGAGCGGCCGTTCCGTGGCCCGCACCGTCGCCGCGATGAAGGGCATCGCGGGCAAGATCTCCGTGATCGAAGAGATCGCCTACCAGACCAACCTGCTCTCCCTCAACGCGGCCATCGAGGCCGCCCGCGCCGGCGAGCACGGCCACGGATTCGGCGTCGTGGCCGAGGAGGTGCGGCGCCTGGCCGAACGCGCGCAGGCGGCGGCGAAGGAGGTCCGGGCCACGGCCGCGGAGAGCGTCGAGACCGCGGAGCGGTCGGGCCGTCTCATCGACGAGTTGCTGCCGAGCATCCGGCGGACGGCGGACCTCGTGCGCGAGGTGACGGCGGCGTCCGCGGAGCAGGCCACGGGCGTCAGCCACGTCGACCGGGCCATGAGCAACGTGGACAAGGTCGCGCAGCTCAACGCGACGGGGGCCGAGCAGCTCTCGGCCACGGCCCGCGAGATGGCGAACCGGACCGCCGCCCTGCGCGAGCTGGTGGCCAACGTGAAGATCGACACCTCCGTGGCCGTGAACGGTGGTCATCCGTCCGTCCCCGGCGTCGCCGCCCCGGAGACGGCCTAGCCGCCACGGGAATGGACTTCGATATCGAGCAGCTCCGGCCGGCCTTCCGCGCGGAGACGGAGGAGGACCTCGCCGTCGTCGAGCAGGCATTGCTGGCGCTCGAGAAGACGCCGGATGACGAGGAGTGCGTGGCCACCGTCTTCCGGAAGTTCCACACCCTGAAAGGCAACGCCGCCTCGCTCGAGCTCGTCCGGCTGAGCGAGTTCGCGCATCGCATCGAAGACCTGCTCGAGACGCTGCGCGCGGGCTCGGTCCCCGTCACGCCGGAGCTCGTCACGTTCCTGCTGCAGGCCGTCGACGTGGTCCGAACCGTGCTGCCCGCCGCCGTGGAGGGCAGCGATCATCTCCCGCCCGCGGGAGCGGCCCTGCTCGCGCGTCTCGAGGGCGGCCGCCTGCGTCGTCATGGTCCAGAGGCGGCGGGGGAGCCCGTGTCGCCCAGCGCGAGCGGCGACGATGTGGATCCGGCGGGGGAGGCCGCCCGTACCCTGCGGATCGACGTCGACCGGATCGATTACGTGCTTCGCGTGGCCAGCGAGATCGCGATCGCGGGGGACCGCCTGGGGCAGCTCGTCGAAGCGGAGGGAAGTCCGGGGCTCGCGGACGCGTACCGGTCGCTGAGGCGCTTGCTGGCCAGCCTCCATCGCTCCGTGAGCATGGTGCGGATGGTACCGATCGGGCCCCTCCTGCGCCGCCAGGCGCGGACCATCCGCGACGTGGCCGGCGGGAACAAGCGGGTGGATCTGGTGGTGTCCGACCATGGAGTCGAGGTCGACAACTCGGTGATCGAGCAGCTCAAGGCGCCCCTGACGCATCTGGTGCGCAACGCGGTCGACCACGGCGTCGAGGATCCGGAGGCACGCGTCCGCGCGGGCAAGGAGGCGACGGCGCGCATCGAGCTCCGCGCACGCCACGAGGGGAGCGACATCGTGCTCGAGATCGACGACGACGGCGCGGGGCTCGACCGCGCCCGGATCCTCGAGCGCGCCCGCGCGCTGGGCGTCGTCGGCGGGAGCACCACGCCGGCGGACGGCGAGATCGATCGGCTCATCTTCAGCGCCGGCCTGTCCACGGCGCGCCAGGTGTCGGGCGCCTCGGGGCGCGGCGTCGGCCTCGACGTCGTCCGCAAGCACGTCGATTCTGTCGGCGGGTCCGTGGAGGTGGAGAGCCGGCCCGGCCAGGGCACGAGGTTTCGTATCCGCATGCCGCTGACGCTGGCGATCATCGAAGGGTTGCTGGGGAGGGTGGGCGGCCTGACGGTCGTGATCCCGATGTCGGGCGTGGTGCGGTGCCTCGACTTCCCTCCCGACCTGGACCGCCATGCCGCGGAGGGGGTGCTCAGCGTGCGGGGTCAGGTCCTGCCCTACACGCGCCTGCGCTCGCTCTTCCGCGTGGACGGCGGGTCGGCGGCGAGGGAGGTCGTCATCGTGGTCGAAAGGGGAACCCAGCGCATCGGTCTGGCCGTGGACAGTCTCGCCGGGCGGGCGCAGATCGTGGTGCGGCCGCCGGGGCTGTTCTTCAAGGGGCTGCCCGCCGTCGCCGGTCTCACCATCCTGGGCGACGGCCAGGTCGCGCCCATCCTGAGCGTCTCCGGACTGCTGCAGGTCCGGCGGGGCCGCGACGGCGAAGCCGCGACGGCTCCGCTCGCACCGGCGGGGGGGCGCGCGTGAGCCGCTCCAGCTTCCTCACCGCGCTGATCGGGGACGAAGAGTACGCGGTGCCCCTGGGCCGCGTCCACGAAGTGGTGTCGCTGGCGGGTCTGACGCGCGTGCCGACGGCGCCGCCCTTCATCCGTGGCCTCGTCGACGTCCACGGCGCCGCCGTGCCCGTTGTCGACCTCTCGCGGCGATTCGACGCCGCGCGGCGCGAGGGCAACCGGCAAGAGAGCGTCGTGGTCGTGGAGACGTGGATCCGGGGAGCGCCCACCCTGGCCGGGATCCTCATCGACCGGCTGGGCCGCGTACGGCACGTGTCCGACGAGGACATACAGCCGCCGCCTCCCCTCGAGTCGCTGGTCTCGGTCGAGTTCCTGACCGGCGTGTTTCCCCGCGAGGGCGGGTACGTCCTCTGCGTGGACGTGGACCGCATCCTCGGCGCGGACGAGGCGGCGGAGGTGGCCGAGCTCTCCCGCCACGTCGCCCGCGGAGCGCCGGCCACGCCGAAGGCCGCGCGCCGTGCGTACCTGTGCGTGCGGCTCGACGGCGAGCGCTGCGCTCTTCCCCTCACACCGCTGCGCGAGATCAATCCCTGCGGCCCGATCGCCTGGATCCCGGGAGCCGCCGGGTTCGTGCTCGGCGCCACGAACGTGCGCGGCGCGATCGTGCCCGTGGTGGACGTGGCGCGGCGCTACGGGCTGGGCCGGATGGCGCCCGATGCGGGCACGGCGCTGCTCCTCGTCGACGCGGGCGTGGAGCGGACGACGGTGGGAATGCTCGTCGACTCCATCGAGGGGCTCGTCCAGGTGCCGGAAGGCGACCTGAACACCACGCCGCCGTTCGGCGTGCGCTTTCCCTCCGACGTCGTCCTCGCGATGGCGCCCGTGGCGGGAGGTTTCGTGCCCATCCTCGACACCGACCAGATCCTTGCCGAAGGCCCGGAGATGGCGGTCACCCCGGGCGGCGGACGGGAGAACACCGCCGCCTGAGATCCGGCCGAGGGGCGGGCGCGGACGAAGAGCTACTCGGTTGCCGCGTCCGGCGACGGCCAGGTCGTCCCCGCGCGGGCTTCGCGCAACGTGGCGGCGGCGAGGTGGTCGAGGGGCAGGACCTCGCCGACCGCTCCCCGCACCACGGCTTCACGCGGCATTCCGAAAACGATCGAGGTGGCCTCGTCCTGGGCCAGGGTCGCCGCTCCTCGCTGCCTCATCTCGAGTAGCCCGGCCGCACCGTCATCGCCCATGCCCGTCATGATCACGCCGACGGCGTGCGGTCCGGCCGCCTGGGCCACGGAACGGAACAACACGTCGACGCTCGGGCGATGCTGGGAGACGAGCGGGCCCGGCCGCACCTCCGCCACGTAGAGCCCGCCGCTCCCGAGGACGCGGAGGTGGCGATCCCCGGCCGCGACGAGCGCCTGGCCTTCCACCACGGGATCGCCGTCGGCCGCCTCCTTCACGCGCAGGGCGCACGTCCGGTCGAGCCGCTCGGCGAACGCTCGCGTAAACCGCTCCGGCATGTGCTGGACGATGACGATCGGGGGGGCGTCCGCGGGCATGGCGGCGAGGAATTCGCGGATGGCATCCGTGCCTCCCGTGGAGGCACCGACGGCGATCAGTTTTTGCGCGCTCGTGCGCGTGGCCGCCGTCCCGGCACGGGGAGCGGGGGGGAAGGCCGTCCGTCCCGACTCCGCGGTGGCCGGCCTCCGGGCCAGGCGGGCCATCGCCGCGCCGCGGATGACCTCCGTCAGCCGCGTCGCGGAGTCCTCCAGGAAGCCCTGCAGGCCCACCTTGGGCTTCGTGACGATGTCGACGGCGCCTTCCTCCAGCGCACGCAGCGCCTCCTCCGTGCCCGCACCCGTCAGGCTGGAGCAGACCACCACGGGCACGGGGTCCTCGGCCATGACCTGGCGCAGGAAGGTCAGGCCGTCCATGCGCGGCATGTGGATGTCCAGCAGGATCACGTCGGGGCGGATCCGCTTCATCTTCTGCTGCGCGATGATGGGGTCGGCGGCGGCCGTCACCGACATGCCCGGCGTCCGTGTGAGGATGGCGGTAAGGACCTGGCGCACCACGGCGGAATCGTCCACCACGAGGACGTTGATCACGCGCGGCTCGTCGCCCCCTGTCCTGTTGGTCACTCCGGCGCCAACCGTACCCTGTCGGGAACGGCGCCGCAAAGGCATTCTTCGAAGGGGCGGGAGGATGTTGACGGCGGCTGCGCCCTCGACGTAATCTGCGGTCGAACATCCCCGCTTTCACTTTGACGCGTGCCCTAGGGCCGGCGCGTCGCGATACAACAAAGAGGACACGAGGATCGATGATTTCCAGACGAAGCATGTCGCGATGCGCGCTCCTGGTGGGGGCGCTGCTCGCGATCGTGGTCCTCCTCGCTCAGGCCACGCCGGCCGCGGCCCAGGCGGCGCGCGAGCACACGCCGGGCGGCGAGGTGAACATCAAGCTGCCCAGCCTCGAGCAGGGAGAGTTCTTCGGCCTCAATGGCCACCAGTTCCTGCTCGGCGGCCTCGCCGTCTGCGTGCTCGGGCTCCTCTTCGGCCTCTGGACGTACCTCGGCGTGCGCAAGCTGCCCGTCCACCGGTCCATGGCCGAGATCTCGGAGCTGATCTACGAGACCTGCAAGGCCTACCTCATCCAGCAGGGCAAGCTCCTGCTCGTCCTCGAGCTCTTCATCGGGACGGTCATCGTCGCCTATTTCTGGATGATCGGATTCCCGTTCTACCGGATCGCCATCATCCTCGTCTTCAGCCTGATCGGCATGGGCGGCAGCTACGGTGTCGCCTGGTACGGCATCCGCATCAACACCCTGGCCAACTCCCGCACCGCCTTCGCCAGCCTCGCCGGCAAGCCCTATCCCGTCTACGCCATCCCGCTGCGCGCGGGCATGAGCGTCGGGATGATGCTGATCTCGGTCGAGCTCCTCTTCATGCTCGCCATCCTTCTCTTCGTCCCCGGCGAATACGCGGGCGCGTGTTTCCTCGGCTTCGCGATCGGGGAGTCCCTGGGCGCCTCCGCCCTGCGCATCGCGGGCGGGATCTTCACCAAGATCGCGGACATCGGGTCCGACCTCATGAAGATCGTCTTCAAGATCAAGGAGGACGACGCCCGCAACCCCGGCGTGATCGCGGACTGCACGGGGGACAACGCGGGCGACTCCGTAGGCCCCACCGCGGACGGGTTCGAGACCTACGGGGTGACCGGCGTCGCCCTGATCTCGTTCATCCTCCTCGCCGTCCCCGATCCCCTCGTGCAGGTCAAGCTGCTGGTCTGGATCTTCGCGATGCGCGTGATGATGGTCGTCGCCTCCGGAGTGGCGTACCTGGCCAACGAGGCGGTCACGCGCGGGCGCTACCTGGCCGCGGCCAAGATGGATTTCGAGGCGCCGCTCACCCAGCTCGTGTGGGTGACCTCGATCCTGTCCGTGGCCCTCACCTACGTGGTCTCGCGACTGATGGTCCCCGAGCTGGGTGACGGGTCGCTCTGGTGGAAGCTCTCCACCGTGATCACCTGCGGCACGCTGGCGGGGGCGATCATCCCGGAGCTGGTGAAGGTCTTCACCTCGACGAACTCGGCGCACGTTCGGGAAGTCGTGACCGCGTCCCGCGAAGGCGGCGCCTCGCTCAACATCCTGTCCGGCCTGATCGCCGGCAACTTCAGCGCCTACTGGCTGGGGCTGGCCATCATGGGCCTCATGACCGTGGCCTATCTCGTCTCCACCACCGGGCTCGCCGCCCTCATGCAGGCGCCCGCGGTGTTCGCCTTCGGCCTCGTGGCCTTCGGGTTCCTGGGCATGGGACCCGTGACGATCGCCGTCGACTCCTACGGCCCCGTCACCGACAACGCCCAGTCCGTCTACGAGCTCTCCACCATCGAGCAGATCCCGAACATCGGCGAGGAGATCAAGAAGGACTTCGGGTTCACGCCGAACTTCGAGGTGGGCAAGGAGCTGCTGGAGGAGAACGACGGCGCGGGCAACACCTTCAAGGCCACGGCCAAGCCCGTGCTCATCGGCACGGCGGTCGTGGGCGCCACCACGATGATCTTCTCCATCATCGTCGCCCTCACCCACGGGCTCACCGAGAACCAGGAGTACCTTTCCATCCTGCACCCGCCGTTCCTGCTCGGGCTCATCACGGGCGGCGCCGTCATCTACTGGTTCACGGGCGCCTCCACCCAGGCCGTCTCCACCGGCGCCTACCGGGCGGTGGAGTTCATCAAGGCCAACATCAAGCTCGAGGGCACCACGCGCGCTTCCGTGCAGGACAGCCGGCGGGTGGTGGAGATCTGCACCATCTACGCCCAGAAGGGGATGTTCAACATCTTCCTGGGCGTCTTCTTCTCCACCCTCGCCTTCGCGTTCGTGGAGCCGTATTTCTTCATCGGCTATCTCATCTCGATCGCCCTCTTCGGGCTCTACCAGGCCATCTTCATGGCCAACGCGGGCGGGGCCTGGGACAACGCGAAGAAGATCGTGGAGACCGAGCTGAAGATGAAGGGGACCCCGCTGCACGACGCCACCGTGGTGGGCGACACCGTCGGCGATCCCTTCAAGGACACGTCTTCCGTGGCCATGAACCCCGTCATCAAGTTCACGACCCTGTTCGGCCTGCTGGCGGTGGAGCTCGGGGTCTACCTGAGCGCGGCCAAGGGCCCGGCGGTGAGCCGGGTGCTCGCCGCCGTGTGCTTCCTGATCTCGGTCGTCTTCATCTGGCGCTCGTTCTACCGCATGCGCATCGAATCGCACTCCGCCTAGCCGCCGCCGTCCGCTATCCTCTCGGCCGTGCCCGTCCTGGCCGCGGCGGCCATCGTCTTCGCGCTCTCCACTCTCGGCCTGGCCCTGCTCGTGGAGCCGGTGCCGACCTGGTACTACCACCTCGCCTGGTGGTCGTACATCGTGGCCGCGGACGACCTCAACCGGCGCCGGAGCGGGCGGTCGCTGCTGCGCGACCGGCCCGCCCATTTCGCCTGGCTGGCCGGCGTGTCCGCCCTGTGGTGGACCCTGTTCGAGCTCGTCAACCTCCGCCTCGGCAACTGGTACTACGTGATGAGCCTGCCCGGGACCCCGCTGCGGTGGGCGGCGGGCGTGCTCGCGTTCGCCAGCGTCCTGCCGGGCATCGTGGAGACGCTCGAGCTGGTGGAGAACCTCGGCCTCCTGCGCTCCGTGCCCGTCCGCCCGCTGGCCTGGTCGCCGGCGAAGGAAAAGATCGTGATCGCGCTCGGCGCCACCTCTCTCCTCCTGCCCCTGGCGTGGCCGGACACCTTCTTCCCGCTCACGTGGGGGAGCCTCGTTTTCCTGCTGGAGCCGTGGAACCGCCGGCACGCGCGGCGAAGCTTCCTGCGCGACCTGGAGGCGGGCGAGGCCGGCCCGCTGTGCCGGACGCTGGGGGCCGGGCTCATCTGCGGCGCGCTGTGGGAGGCCTGGAACTTCTGGGCGCGCACGAAATGGATGTACACGGTGCCCGGCTTCGAGGGGCTGAAGGTGTTCGAGATGCCGCTGGCGGGGTTCCTCGGGTTCCCGCCGTTCGCGGTCGAGTCCGTGGTGTTCCTGCGGTGGCTGGGAGCGTGGCGCGATCGCCTCTCCCCGGCGCGCGTGCGCGCGGCCCGGCTGGCGGCGCTCGTGCTCGGGCCCGTGGCCGTCCTCGCGATGTTCGCGGCCGTCGATCCCGTCGTGGTCGACTCCGTCTACGTACCCGTCGCACGCCTCGACGTGGTGCCCGCGGTCGTCCGCGCGCGGCTGCACGCGGCCGGGATCGAGAGCCCGGAGCAGCTCCTGCGGGCGACGGCCCGTGCCTCCGACCGCGCCGACTGGGCGGCGCGCACCGCGCTTCCGCTGGAAGAGCTGGAGGCGGCCCGGGCGCGCGTCGCGCTGGTGGCCCATCGCGGCCTCGGGCTGGGGCGCGTGCACGATCTCGACGCGCTCGGCATCCGCACGCTCGACGACCTGGCGCAGTGGTCCGCGGAAGAGCTGGCGGCGGCCATTGCCCAGCGCCGGCCGCACGACCGGCGCAACCGCTTCCTGGCCCGTCGAGCGCGCGTGTGGACGAGCGGCCTCGACGCGGCTAGGACAGGCGGCGCGCGATGATCACGGCGGCCGGGATCAGCACTCCCGCCTTCACGAGGTCGGCCAGCATGTAGGCGGCGTGCAGGAGGCCGAACCGGCGTCCCTCGGCGGCAGGCAGCGGGCGCGGGACGAAGTCGAGGCGGCGTCCGAGCTGCGAGATTGCGGGCGCGAGACCCGCCGCCTGGGCGACCACCGCCGCCAGAGCCACCAGGGCCAGCGCGCGCGGGACCGGACCGAGGCGCCAGCTCGCGGCGACGAGGAGCGTGCCCAGGACCATCTCCACCAGGGTCCAGGTGCGGAACATCCAGCGGTTCGACTCTGCGGCCACGTGCCGCAGCACCATGCGGCGTTCGTCGGGAGACAGGTTCTCGAGCCGCGCCCGGAACTCGGGGCGGGCCTCGGGTCCGAGCAGGCGGTCGACCGTGCGGAAGCTGGCGCTGGCCATCGCCCACGACGCGGCGAGGAGGCCGATCCACAGCCCGATGACGAGGAGGGCGCCCGGTTTAGTCACCGACCCCCCACCCTATCCCTCCCCACGCAGGGGGAGGGAAGTTCCGCGAGGTCGATTCATTCGTTGTCGAAGGGATTCGGAGGCCGGCCGGTCGGATCGGCGGCCGCCCGCTTCTTGGCCTCCTCGAACTTCTTCTCGAGGATGTCCTTCTGGTTCCGGGTCTGGGCCACGGAGCGCGCAAACTTGTCCTCGAGCACGTCCTTCTGCGAAGCCACGCGCGACACCAGCTCGTCGAAGTTCTTCGCCGGTGCCTTCTTCTTGTCGGCCCACACGACCGAGGCCGTCTCCGGATCGACCTTCAGGAGCGCGCCACAGCAGGGACAAGAGACGTCGAGCGCCTCGGGCATGTCCCATTGTGTCCACCGCGGACCCGCCGGCGCAACGCAGGGGATGGATCAAATGATCTACTTGAAAATGAAATTCATGTTCATTATCATGGGGTCCGTCATGGCCGCCGCGCTCACGTCCGCTTCCACCCTCGAGAGCCTTCCCGACCGGGGCGTCCCCCGGGCCATGACGCGGTGCGAATGCACCGGCGTGGCCTTCGCCGAGATCGTCCGGCAGGTCTACGTCGAGCAGCGGCCGCTCGGTGAGATCCTGGGCCGCACCGGCTGTGCACAGAACTGCGGGGCCTGCCTCCCCGACCTGCAAGCCCGCCTCGCTTCCGGGCGCTGATCTCGCGAGGCCGCCGCGATAAGATCCAGCCCGTCCGGATCGTGGAGGTCCTCCCATGAAGGGTGATGCCGACGTCATCGCGGTGCTGAACGACGTTCTGACCGCGGAGCTCACCGCCATCAACCAATACTTCATCCACGCGATGATGTGCCACAACTGGCGTTACGAGCGGCTGGCCAAGCGGTCGCGCGAGGAATCCATCGGAGAGATGAAACACGCGGAGGAGGTCATCGAGCGCATCCTCTATCTCGACGGCGTCCCCAACATGCAGCGCTACATGAAGGTCAACGTGGGCCGTGACGTCCCCGAGCAGCTGCAGTTCGACCTCCAGCTCGAGAAGGACGCCGTGGGGCGTCTCAACCCCGGGATCGAGCTGTGCCGCAGCAAGGCCGACAACGGCTCGCGACTTCTCCTGGAGAAGATCCTCCACGAGGAGGAAGGGCACATCGACTGGCTGGAGGCGCAGCTCCAGCAGATCGCCGACATCGGCGCCGCGAACTACCTGGCCCAGCAGATCGACGAGTAGACGGACCCCGCCGGCCGTTTGATCTCGGAAGCCGCGTGCGTCGTATACTTGCGTTTTGACCGGGCGTTCAAAACTTCGCGGAGCGAGTCGCGGTGGACAAGATCCGGATCCAACTCAGGGTGAACGGGGAGGACCGCGAATGCCTCGCGCCCGTGCACCACACGCTCCTCGAGGTCCTGCGCGAGGAACTCGGTCTCATGGGCACCAAACACGGGTGCGAGCTGGGGGAGTGCGGCACCTGCACGGTGCTCGTCGACGGACACCCGATCCTCTCGTGCCTTGCCTTGCCCGTGGAGTGCGGCGATCGCGAGATCACGACCGTCGAAGGCATGGCCGGGGCGACCCTGCATCCTCTCCAGGAGGCGTTCGCGGCCCTGGGGGCGGCGCAGTGCGGCTACTGCACTCCGGGGTTCCTGCTGACCGCGGCCGCCCTGCTCCGGGACAAGCCCGCGGCGACGCGCCAGGAGATCGCGGAGGCGACGGCGGGGAATCTCTGCCGGTGCACCGGGTATCTCAAGATATTCGAAGCCATCGAAATGGCGGCGGACAGGATGCGGTCGGTCAGCCAACCGCTCGACGATGGCCGCTTGCGTAAACGAACGGGGACGGAGACGGGGACGGAGAAGGCGCGTGCCTGAGGAGAACCGCCAGGACCTCAGCGTCATCGGCCAGCCGCTGGTCAAGGTCGACGCGGCGGCGAAGGTCACCGGCCAGACGGTGTTCGCCGACGACCTCGTGTTGCCCCGCATGGCCTTCGCGCGGCTCCTCCGGTCCCCCCACCCTCACGCGCGCATCCGCACAATCGACGTCTCGCGCGCGGCCGCGCATCCGGGAGTGCTGGCGACCCTCGTGGGGTCGGAGCTCCCCATTCCGTTCGGCATCCTGCCCGTCAGCCAGGACGAGCACGCGCTCTGTCTCGACAAGGTGCGCTTCGTCGGAGATCCCGTGGCCGCCGTGGCCGCCCTCGACGAGGAGACAGCGGAGGCCGCGCTCGCCCTCATCGACGTCGACTACGAGGTCCTGCCCTCGGTGATGTCCATCGACGAGGCCCTGGCCCGCGAGGACGTGCGCATCCACGACTACGGCCCCCACGGCAACGTGCACAAGGAAGTCTCGTTCGACTTCGGGAAGGTCGAAGACGGCTTCGCCGAGGCCGATCACGTCCGCGAGGACACCTTCTTCTTCGAAGGGAACACGCACCTTCCGCTGGAGCAGCACGCCGCCGTCGCCGCGCAGGGGCCGGACGGGAAGCTGACGCTCTGGTCCGCGACGCAGACTCCCCACTACGTGCACCGGGCCCTGGCCAAGGTGCTCGAGATGCCCGCGGCCCACATCCGCGTCATCGCCTGTCCCAACGGTGGAGGGTTCGGAGGCAAGAGCGACCCCTTCAGCCACGAGATCGTGGTGGCGAAGCTCTCCATGAAGACGGGACGCCCGGTGAAGGTGACCCTGACGCGCGAGGAGGTCTTCTACTGCCACCGCGGGCGCCACCCCGTGAAGATGTGGATCCGCACCGGGCTCAAGAAGGACGGCCGGATCACCGCCATGCACTTCCGGACCGCCCTCGACGGAGGGGCCTACGGCAGCTACGGCGTGGCCAGCCTCTACTACACGGGCGCGCTGCAGACGGTGACCTACGCGATCCCCCGCTACAAATTCGAGGGCGTCCGCGTCTTCACCGACAAGCCGCCCTGCGGTCCCAAGCGCGGGCACGGCACCCCGCAGCCCCGCTTCGCCCTCGAGTGCCACATCGACAAGTTCTGCGCGGACCTCGGCCTCGATCCGGCGCGCTGGCGCCTCGATCACACGGTTTCGCCCGGCACCATCACCGCGAACCAGATGCAGGTGCGGACGATCGGCCTGCGCGAGTGCCTGCAGCGCGTGCTGGAGAAGAGCGGATACGACGGCAAGCGTGGACGGATGGGGAGCGGCCGCGGCATCGGCCTCGCCGGCTCGTCCTACATCAGCGGGGCCGGCCTGCCCATCTACTGGAACGCCATGCCGCACTCGGGCGTGCAGATCAAGATCGACCGCGGTGGGGGAGTGACGGTGTTCTGCGGCTCGACGGACATCGGCCAGGGCTCGGACTCCGTGCTCGCCTACGTCGTCGCCGAGGAGCTCGGCATCGCGCCCAAGGACATCCGCGTCGTCACCGCCGACACCGACCTCACACCCGTCGACCTCGGCTCGTATTCGTCGCGTGTCACCCTGATGACGGGCAACGCGGCCATCGAGGCCGCGCGCAAGCTGCGCGCGCTCGTCCTGGGCGCGGCGGGGCGCAAGCTCGAAGTGCCGGTCGAGCGGCTGAAGGCCGCGCACGGGCGCATCTGGGACACCGCCGACCCCTCGCGCGCCTTGCGTTTCGCGGAGGCGGCCGTGCTGGCGGAGGCGGCGCACGGGACACTGGGTGCGGTCGGCTCCTACACGCCGCCGCGCTCGGTCGCGAAATGGAAAGGCGCGGGCGTGGGCCCGACGCCGACCTATTCGTATTCGGCGGCCGCGGTCGAGGTGTCGGTGGACCGGGAGACGGGGATCATCCGCGTGGACAAGGTCTGGATCGCCCACGACGTCGGCCGGTCCATCAATCCCCTCCTCGTCATCGGGCAGGTCGAGGGATCGGTGTACATGGGGCTGGGCGAGGCCCTCATGGAGGAGCAGGTCTTCCGCAAGGGCCTGCACAAGATCCCGTCCCTGCTCGAATACAAGAGCCCCACCACCCTCGAGATGCCGCCCGTGGAGTCCATCCTCGTCGAGACGCTCGACCCGCAAGGGCCTTACGGGGCGAAGGAGTGCGGCCAGGGCCCGCTCCTTCCCGTGATCCCCGCCCTGGCCAACGCGGTGTACGACGCCGTCGGCGTGCGCATCGACGAAGTCCCGATCACGCCCGAGAAGGTGCTGGCCGCCCTCGACGCGCGCTATCGCCGCCCGCAGATGCCGGCCGTCGCCTATCCGGAGACGGTCGCGGTGGCGCCGTTGGCCCCGGCGGCGCCCGCCGCAGCGCCGGCCGCGGATCCGGCGCTCCGGCCATGAGGCTCGCCGCGTGCTGAGGTTGCCGCCGTTCCGCTATGCCGCTCCGGGCACGGCCAACGACGCCGCGCGCCTCCTCGCCGACCACGGGCCGGACGCCATGGCCGTCGCCGGCGGCACCGATCTCTATCCGAACATGAAGCGCCGCCAGTTCACGCCACGGGTGCTGGTGGGGCTGCGCGGTCTCGCGGAGGCCTACGGGATCCAGGCCAACGGCGCCCTGAGCCTCGGAGCCATGGCCACGCTCACCGAAGTCGCCGACCATCCCGTCGTTCGCGGACGGTGGCCGGCCATCGCCCGTGCCGCCTCCCTCGTCTCTTCCCCGCCGCTGCGCAACGCGGGCACCATCGGCGGGAACCTGTGCGTCGACACGCGCTGCAACTACTACAACCAGACCGAATTCTGGCGGGCCTCCATCGGCTATTGCATGAAGAAGGACGGCCACGTGTGCCTGGTGGCCCCCGGGTCGGACGTTTGCTGGGCCCTTTCGTCTTCGGACACCGCGCCCGTGATGATCGCTCTCGGGGCCGACGTAACTCTGGTCGGTCCGAAAGCGGAGCGGCGCATCGCGGTGGCCGACCTCTACGGCCCGGACGGGATCGCCTACCTGGCCAAGCGGCCCGAGGAGATCCTGACGCGCATCCACGTGCCGGACCGCACGGGTTGGGCGATGACCTATCGCAAGCTGCGACGTCGCGGGTCGATCGACTTCCCGATCCTCGGCGTCGCGGCCGCCGTGCGGCTCGGGGCCGGACGCCGGGTAGCGGAGGCGCATCTGGTGCTGGGTGCCGTGCACACCGCGCCCGTGGTCGCGCGCGACGCCGAGGAGTTCCTGCGCGGCCGCGTCCTCGACGCGGAGACGATCGAGATGGCGGCGGGGATCGCCTACAGGCCCGCGAAGCCGCTCGACAACGCGGACCTCTCCTACGCCTGGCGCAAGCGCATGGCGCGGGTCGAGGTCGCGCGCGCGCTGCGGGAACTCGCGGGCCTTCCCACGGGCGACCTGCCGCCGGTCTCGCCCGCGTGAAAGCGCTGCGCTCGTTGACCGCCCGCGCCAGCGGGTGCTAGCCTCCGAAGCGGCGGCTCTCCCGGCCGCACCCCCCGAGGCGGAGGCATGAGCAAGGACTCCCTGACCATCACCGACAACCGCACCGGCAAGAGCTACGAGATCCCCATCGAGAACGGGGCCATCAAGGCGCTCGACCTCCGTCAGATCAAGGCCGGCGACGACACCGGGCTCATGACCTACGACCCGGGATTCACCAACACCGCCGCCTGCAAGAGCCGCATCACGTTCATCGACGGGGACAAGGGCATCCTCAACTACCGCGGCTACCCGATCGAGCAGCTCGCGGAGAAGAGCACGTTCCTGGAGGCGGCCTACCTGCTCCTGCAGGGCGAGCTGCCGACGCGTGCCCAGCAGGAGTCCTGGGTCTACGGGGTCACGCACCACACGATGGTGCACGAGAACATCAAGGAGCTCGTGTCCGGCTTCCGCTACGACGCCCACCCCATGGGCGTGCTCATGTCGACGGTGGCCGCCTTGTCCACGTTCTATCCCGAGGCCAAGCACATTCAAGACGCGCAGGTGCGGCAGAAGCAGGTCTTCCGGCTCATCGCGAAGATGCCGACGCTGGCCGCCCTCGCCCATCGGCACTCCATGGGCCTTCCCTTCGTCTACCCCGACAACGACCTCAGCTACTGCGCGAACTTCCTGCAGATGACGTTCCGGGTGACCGAGCCCAACTACAAGGTCCACCCCGTGCTCGAGCAGGCGCTGGAGGTCCTGTTCATCCTCCACGCCGATCACGAGCAGAACTGCTCCACGAGCGCGGTGCGCTCGGTGGGCTCCTCCGAGGTCGACCCGTATTCGGCGACGGCCGCCGGCATCGCCGCCCTCTATGGACCGCTGCACGGCGGCGCGAACGAGCAGGTCCTGCGCATGCTCGAGGAGATCGGGTCCAAGGACAAGATCCCCCAGTTCATCAAGGAAGTGAAGACGAGCGGGGGAGAGGTCCGCCTGATGGGATTCGGCCACCGGGTGTACAAGAACTACGACCCGCGCGCCAAGATCATCAAGGTGATGGCCGACCGCGTGTTCGAGGTGACCCGGCGCAATCCGCTCCTCGACATCGCGCTCGAGCTCGAGCGCATCGCTCTCGAGGACGAGTACTTCGTCAAGCGGAAGCTGTATCCCAACGTCGACTTCTACTCGGGCCTGATCTACCAGGCCATGGGATTCCCGGTGGACATGTTCCCCGTCCTCTTCGCGATACCGCGCACCGCGGGCTGGCTCGCCCAGTGGGAAGAGATGCTCCTGGACAAGGAGCAGAAGATCGCCCGGCCGCGCCAGATCTACCTGGGACCGGGGCGGCGCGACTACATTCCCCTCGAAAAGCGGGCCTGAGGCCGTCCTCCGCCGGCGGATTTGACCCGCCGCGCGCGCTGGGCGACCATCCTGCCGGCCAGCGTCTGCCTCCCTTCGGCTCAAGGGCCATGGCCCGTGCCGCATGAGCGAAGCAACCGACATCCTCCGGTCCTATGTCCGCCTCGTGGAGCGCCTCAGCGGGGCGGCCTCCGTGTCGCTCTACGTCCCCCCGGGAGCGAGTGGCGAGAGTGAGATCCTCCTGCACGAGGGGCGCCTGGAGCCGGTCCCCGAGCTGGTGGACGCGGCGGCCGCGGCCGAGCTGCACCAGCGGTTCATCCATCAGCATGGGGACAACGACGAAGGGGCCGTACGCCTCCCCAGCCGCAGCGCGGACGGCGTGCTGTACCGGATCCCGCTCCGCTGGGTCTTCTCCAAGGCCGAGGACGACGCCGCCGGGGGAACGGAACGCCGCAAACGGGACGGGCGGTCGCGCACCGAGCTGACGGCCTGGACGGGGCTCCGGTTCGACCGGGACGAGGCCGCCCGGAAGCAGGACGGTCTTCTCTATTTCCCGACCGCCGCCGACACCCTCAGCGACGATGCCTGGTGGAAGAACTTCCTGGGGCTCGCCGCCGCCTTTGCCGCCCACGCCCGCACCGTCTCCCGCACCCTCTTCGACCAGGTGACCGGCCTGCCCGAGCGTCCGGAGTTCCAGGCCGAGCTGGAGGCGGCGCTGGCCCAGGCGGAGGAGAGCAAGGCCAGCACCGTCCTCATGTTCATCGGGCCCGACGACTTCGGCTGGGTGAACGAGAGGCTGGACCGGCGCTCGGGCGACCTCGTCCTGCGCGAGATCGCGACCGGGCTGCGTACGAGCCTGCGCAGCCACGACCACGTCGCCCGCTACGGCGGCGCCATCTTCACCGTGATCCTCTTGAATACCGACCGCGACGTCGGGCGGATGGTCGCCGAGAACGTGGTCCGCCGCCTGAGCGAGCACCGCTACCACGGCGGCATCCTCCGCCTCGATTTCAGCGCGGGAGTGGCCGTCTGCGACGTGAGCGAGCCCCTGTCCGCCCTCGAAGTGATCCGCCGCGGCGATCAGGCCTTGAGCGCCGCCAAGCGCGACGACGCCGGCCGGGTCCGTGTCTGGGAAAAGGGGTCGGACGTCGAGAACGCGGGGAGCCTCGACCGGCTGCAGGGCATCTTCACCGGCGACAAGGTGAAGGACTACCGGAACATGCGCCTGCTGCTGGACACCATGACGGTCGTGGCCGCGTCCAACGACGCGACCGAGCTGGCCCGGAACTTCACGGAGCGCCTCTTCGATACCCTCCATGCGCGGCGCGTCGGCGTCCTGGAGGCGTCGCGCGGTGGCTCGTTCGAGCTGCTGGGCGGGCTCGAGCGTGCGGAGGGGGCGGCGCGTCCCTTCGCCGTGCTGCCACGCGACCTCGCGATCCTGGAACGGGCCTGCCGCGATCAGGTCTTCGTCGCCGAGAACAGCGGCCCGCCCGACGACCTCTCCCTCTGCGCGCTGCCCCTGTGCCTCCAGGACCGCTGCCTGGGCGGCATCGTCCTGGAGGTGGCCGCCGTCAACGTGTCGTTCGAGGGCTCCGACCGCCAGTTCCTCGACGCCCTGGCTTCCGAGATGGCGGTGGCGCTGGATCGCACCCATCTCCTCGAGAGAGAGCGGGAACGGCAGCGCGAGGAAAAGGAGCGCCTCGAGGCGGAGGTCACGGACTTGCGGCTCGTGCTCCACGGCTCGCGCCTGGCCTATCGCTCGCCATCCATGGAGTCGCTCCTGGCCACGGCCCGCAAGATCGCGCGCACCGATACCACCGTCCTCATCACCGGGGAGAGCGGCACGGGCAAGGAGATGCTGGCCCATACCGTGCACGAGCTGAGCGGCCGGCGCGACAAGCCCGTCGTCGTGGTCGACTGCGGCGCCATCGCCCCCACCCTCATCGAAAGCGAGCTGTTCGGGCACGAGAAAGGCGCCTTCACGGGCGCCCATACGCGCAAGCCCGGCCGCCTGTCCCAGGCGGAAGGGGCGACCGTGTTCCTGGACGAGATCGGCGAGCTGCCTCTCGACCTGCAGTCGAAGCTGCTGCGCTTCGTGCAGGAGAAGCAGTTCACGCCGGTCGGCAGCGTGGTGGCACGCACCGTGGACGTGCGCATCATCGCCGCCACCAACGTCGACCTGCGGGCCAAGCTCGCAGAGGGCAAGTTCCGCGAGGACCTTTTCCATCGCCTGAACGTGGTCCGCTTGCACGTCGCCCCCCTGCGCGAACGCAAGGAGGACATCCTCCACCTGGCGACGATCTTCCTCCAGCAGTTCGCCGCCCTCTACCGGAGACCCGCCCATCACTTCACGGAGCGGGCGGAGAGAGCGCTTGAGGACTATCCATGGCCGGGCAATGTGCGCGAGCTGCAGAACCTGATCATGACGTCGGTGCTCTTCTGCGACGCGGCCGAAGTGGACGTGGGCGATCTCCACGGCTTCCAGGCCGCAGTGCGGCCGGGCGCGCCGGCGCCGTCCCCCGCCTACGCTCAGCCACGCGTCGAGCTCCCCGCCCCGCCCCGCCCGACGCTGTCGCTTCCTTCCGCCGGGGATCCGGTCGTGAAGCTGCGCCAGGCTCTCTCGCGCGAGATCGCGGGCGCGGTGGCGGCGGGCCGCGGCAGCCTCGTGCCCCTCGGGAAGTGGCTCGCGGAGGACCTCATCCTCGCCGCCGACCGCCTGGCCGGGGGGGTGTCGCGCCGCGGCGCGGACCTGCTGGGGCTTCCCGACAGCACCTACCGGCGGCAGCTCCAGGCCGCGGCGGCCCGCCGCACCGCCGGCCTCTCCGTGCGATCTCCGACGTGGCCAGAGGTCGCCGGATTGCTCGAAGACTTCATTCGGGCGAGGCGCGACGGTACCGACGTCTGCCAATGGGCGGAGGCCGGCCTGCTGGCCGAGATCGAGTCCGCGGTCCCCGGCGATGCCCGGACGGCGGCCGCTCTGCTCGGCGTCACCGAGCCGACGCTCCTACGCCGACGCGCCGAACTCTCTCGCCATTTCTAAGCCGCCGTCGCGCCATTTATAAATTTCAGCGCACCGAAATGGCGCGCCATTTTGGCAAAGCGCCGAAATCGATGAGCTGAGATACGATGCTTTCGGCCTGTAATCATTTTTAAATCAGTTATTTAGAACGCATACGCCGCTTTGCGACGGCGTATGGCATCGGCGTTGCTATGTACTCGCGCCGAGAGTAGGAATGCCATGATGAATCGATATAGCCGTCGTTGGCGCCATCTTGCCTGGGGGCTCGTACTGGGCCTGGTGTCCGTCTCTGCGACCGCAGGGAAGGCCCACCGGCGCTTTAGCCCCGGGAAGCTGAGCGACAAGGCCCGCCAGACTGCCAGCCGCAAAGGCTCAGCGAAGATGAACGTCATCGTTCGCTTCCGGCGCGCCCCCGGCGCGGCGGAGAAGATGCTCGTGCAAGGCCTCGGGGGAGGCGTGCGCAAGCAGATGAGAGCCTCGTCGCGCTGGATGTCGGTCAGCCTTCCCGCGCACATGGTCGCCCGCTTCGCCGAGCACTCCATCGTCGACTTCGTGGCCGCCGACGAACCGGTGGCCGCCAGCCTGGATGTCGCCCGCCAGACTGCGCACGAAGCGCCGATGGAAGTGCCGGAGAGCGCCTACAAGGGCGCGGGTGTGACGATCGCCATGGTCGACACGGGCGTCGCCCAGCATGCGGACATCGGGACGATGCTGGCGGCGGTCGACTTCGTCGGCAATCCGCCCCTGCAGGGTGGTCCGAATCCCCAGACGTCACCCGCCAACAGCATCGACCCCAACGGTCACGGCACGCACGTGGCCGGCATCCTCGTCGGCAGCGGCAGCCAGTCACCAGACGGGCGTATGGCGGGCGTGGCCCCGCAGGCGAGCCTCGTCTCCGTCCGCGTTCTGGACGGCACGGGACGCGGTCTCACTTCCGATGTCCTCGCCGGCCTCCAGTGGATCCTCGACAACAAGGATCAGTACGGGATCCGCGTCGTCAACCTCTCGCTCGGCCATCCCGTGTTCGAGCCGGCGTCGGTGGACCCGCTCGTACAGGCCGTCGATGCCCTCTGGGATGCCGGCGTCGTGGTCGTCTGCTCGGCCGGAAACGGCGGCCGTGACGGATACGTCACGATCAGCAGCCCCTGCAACTCGCGCAAGGTGATCACGGTCGGCGCGGTCAACGACCACCGGACGACCAACCTCGAGGACGACACCACCACGACCTACTCCTCGCGCGGCCCCACGGCCCTCGACCTCGTGGCCAAGCCCGACCTGGTCGCCCCGGGCAACCGCATCGTCTCCCTGCGCGCGCCCGGCTCGTATGACGACCTGCTCTTCCCGGACCGGCGCGTCGCCGCCGATCCGAACCAGCCCGGCGTCGAGGATTACTTCGAGATGTCCGGCACGAGCATGTCTTCGCCGATCGTGGCCGGCACCGTCGCTTTGATGCTCGAGCAGGACCCTTCGCTCAACCCGGGCACGATCAAGGCCCGGCTGATGTTGTCCGCGCGCAAGCCGGCGATCGGGGACCCGCTCATGGTCGGGGCCGGGACCCTCGACATCCTTGGCGCCCTGCGCGCCACCGGGTCCGTGGCCGATGCGCCGTCGCCGCTGGCCATCCTCGACGAGGACAATGGCCTCGTCGGGTTCGAGAACACGGCCGTCCTCTGGGGCAACGAGGAGTTCTCGCTCATGACCCTCTGGTCCGGCTCGGTGATCTGGACCGACCCGACGGCCTATTACCAGTCGATCGTCTGGACGTCTGGCGAGCTCTTCCCGGCCGGCGAGCTCTTTCCGACTGGCGAGCTCTTCCCGACTAGCGAGCTCTTTCCCCAGGGTGAGCTGATGCCCGAAGGCGTGGCATGGCCCGACATCGATCCGGCCTGGGCCCCGATCCGCAACACGTCCGACGGGCTGCCGATCGACATCACGCCGCTCTCCCTCGGCTTCCAGGATCCGTAGGCCGCGGGCGCGAGAGCTCTGGATAACTGGACCGAATACCCCTTCTGATTCGAGGCGCACGGTGGCACTTCCTGCGATTCCGACGTTCGACGCCGACGCGACGGGCCGGTCGCTCGGCGCCAGATCGGACCGACGGCGCGTCGCCCTGGTGGCCTGCGCCGACAGCTCGACTCAGAAGAGCGCCGCCCGTTGGCTGACCAGCACCGGGTTCGAGGTGGTCACGGCCGTCGGCGCGGCCGAGGCACTCGATCAGTTCGGACGCCACCGCCCGGTCATCGTCCTCACGGACATGACCCTGCGCAACGACCGCGGCCGCAGCCTCTGCGAAGTCCTCGGGCAGCAGGCTCCGTGGTCCCGCGTTCCCATCCTCGCCCTCTGCTCCGGCCAGCGCGAGGCCAAGGCCGCCCTGGAGGCGGGAGCGACCGACCTCTTGCAGCGCCCCTTCGACTGGCATGTCGGCTCCGTGCGCGCGGAGCGGCTGGTGCGCCTGGCCGAGACGGCGGGTGAGCTCGACGGCGTGCGCGCGGAGATGGAGCGCCTGCGCAAGTCCGTAGAGGAAGAGCGGCAGGAGCGCGGCGGCCGGGACCACTTCGACGCCCTGACCGGCCTGCCCGACGGCGAGCGTCTCGAGCATGCTCTCGAGAACGCCCTCGTCACCGCCTCCGAGACCAGCCAGGTCGCGGTCGCTCTCTTCGACATCGAGCACCTCGTCGTGGTGAACAGCCGCCTCGGCCGGGCCCGCGCGAACTCGGTCCTCCAGCAGGTCGCGCAGCGCCTGATCTCCGGCCTGCGCTCGGAAGAGGTCCTGCGCTCCGCGGCCGGGCCGTCCATGTCGATGGCCGCGCGCGTGGGCGGCGGCCTCTTCGCGGCCATGCTGACCGGCCTGCCCGGCTGGCAGGACGCGAAGGCCACCGTGCGTCTCCTCCTCGACCGCCTGTCCGGCCGCTACTTCGCGGGCGACGAAGAGATCGTCCTCTCCACGAGCGTGGGCGTGGCCCTCGCCCCGGCCGACGGCGTCACCGCCGAGGCCCTCATCCAGAAGGCGGAGCTGGCGGCGGCGGAGGCGGTGGAGAACGGCGGCGCCATCCGCTTCTACGGTCAGACCTCGCGCCGCGTCACCGAGCGGAGCCGCGCCATCACGCGCCTCCTGGCCAACGCCCTCGCGCGCGGCGAGTTCCAGTTGCACTACCAGCCGCTGGTCGAGGGCCCCACCCCGCAGATCTGCGCCGCGGAAGCGCTCCTCCGCTGGGACTCCCCCGAGCTGGGCGCGATCGCGCCCTCGGAGTTCGTGCCCCTGGCCGAAGAGCTCGGCCTCATGGTGCCGATCGGAAGCTGGGTGCTGCGCACGGCCTGCCAGCAGGTCCGCTCCTGGTTGGACGCGGGGCTGCCCCCGGCCCGCATCGCCGTCAACGTCTCCCTGTGCCAGCTCGTCCGCGGCGACTTCGCGCAGGTCGTGCGCGAGACCCTGGAGGCGACGGGCATCGAGCCCCTGCTTCTGGAGCTGGAGCTGAGCGAGCGCGGCGTGCTGCGCAGCGATCCCGACATCCTGCGCCAGCTGCACGCCATCCGCGAGATGGGCGTCCGCCTCGCCATCGACGATTTCGGGACCGGGAACTCGGCCGTCGTCTATCTGAAGCAGTTCCCGATCGACGTGCTCAAGATCGATCAGTCGTTCGTGCGAGGGGTGGCCCACTCCTCGGAAGACGCCGCCATCACGAGCGCGACCATCGCCATGGCCCGGCAGCTCGGCCTGCGCGTGGTGGCGGAAGGCGTCGAGGAGAAGAGCCAGATGGATTTTCTCTACCGCCACGGCTGCAACGAATTCCAGGGGTTCCTCTTCTCACCCGCGGTCCCCGCGGACGTGTTCGCCGAGTTGCTTCGGCGCGGCATCGGTCCGGTCCTCGCGTCATGACGCCCTTGATGAGCGGAAACATGAAACTGAGAGCCGTCGTCAACAGCACGATCTTCCCGCTGGCCCTGGCCGCGCTCACCGCGACCGCGCCGGTGTCGGCGGCCCCCACGCGCCCCATCCGCTTCGACCGCCTCTCGCTCGAGCAGGGACTGTCGCAGTCCGCGGTCATGGACGTCCTCCAGGACCGCCGGGGTTACATGTGGCTGGCCACTGAAGACGGCCTCAACCGGTACGACGGCACCGGGTTCAAGGTCTACAAGCACGACGCCGCGGACGCGAGCTCGCTCCCGGACAGCTTCGTGTGGGACGTGGAAGAGGATGCCGCCGGCCTCCTCTGGATCGCCACCCGGAGCGGCCTGGCTTCATGGGACCCGGCCACGGACCGCATCACCCGCCAGGAGAGCGTCGGCGGCCGCCACATCCGTGCCTTGCGCCACTCCAGGAAGGACAACGTCCTCTGGATCGGGACGCGCGACTCGGGGCTCCTCCGCTTCGACGTGGCCACCGGCCAGCTCAAGCCCTTCGTCCACGACGCGCGTGACGCGTCCAGCCTGCTCGACGATCACATCTACGCGCTCGTGATCGACGCCCAGGACCGCCTCTGGGTGGGCAGCGAGGGTGGGCTCGATCGCCTCAACCAGAACGGCAAGGGCTTCACGCACTTCGTGCCCAACGCCGCGGATCCGGCGAGCCTCGGCGACGCCAAGATCCGGGCCCTGGCCGCCGACAGCACGGGCGCCCTCTGGGTCGCCACCTCGGCCAGCGGGCTGGATCGTCTGGACCTCGCCACCGGGCGCTTCGAGCACTTCCGGCACGATCCCAGCGAGCCCTCGAGCCTGGCCGACGACCAGGTGCGCGCCATCCTCCAGGACGCGGACGGACGAGTGTGGGTCGGCACCAACGGCGGCCTGGACCTGCTCGACGCCGCGCACGGCACTTTCGCCCATTACGGCCAGGACGCCGGCAACGCGACCAGCCTCGGCGACGACCACGTGCTCTCCCTGGCCCAGGACCGCGGGGGCGTGCTGTGGGTGGGGACCCGCCAGGCGGGCGTCCACAAGTGGAACCCGATGAGCTGGCAGTTCGGCCACGTCGCGCCCGATCCGCACAATGCCAAGGGCCTCGGACGCGGCTCCGTGACCTCCTTCTCCGAAGACCGCGCGGGCCGGCTGTGGATCGGAACCTACGGCTCCGGCCTCTACGAGATGGACCGTCTCAGCGGCGAGATGACGGCCTATCGGCACGATGCGAAGGGCAAGCACGGCCTGGACAGCGACCAGGTGATGGCCCTCCTCCACGACCACCGCGGTGACCTCTGGATCGGGACGTATGACGGCCTGCTGCGCATGAGCGCGGCGACGGGCGCGATCAAGTCGTACCGCAACGATCCCAAGAATCCCCAGAGCCTCAGTGCCAACATCGTCGCCACGATCTTCGAGGATCGTGACGGCCGGATCTGGCTCGGCACCTACAACGGCGGTCTCGAGCGGCTCGACCCCGAGACGGGGCGCTTCACCCATTTCCGCAACGATCCCAAGAACCCGGCGAGCATCAGCGGCGACCGCGTCGCCGCCATTGCCGAGGCGGCGGACGGCCGGATGTGGGTCGCGACGATGGAGAAGGGCCTGAACCTGTTCGATCCGCAGAGCGGCCGTTTCGAACGCTTCGCGCACCGCGCGGGCGACCCGCGCAGCCTTCCGTCCGATGCCGTGCACGGCCTCTACGTGGACGCCGCGGGCAGCCTCTGGGTGGGCAGCCACAGCGGCCTCAGCCACCTGCATGCCGACGGCAAGTCGTTCGAGACGTTCGGCACGCGCAACGGCCTGCCCAGCGACGTGGTGTACGGCATTCGCAACGACCGCCAAGGGCGGCTCTGGCTCAGCACGAACAACGGCCTCAGCTGTTTCGACCCGCGCTCCGGCCAGTTCGTCAACTACGGCGTGAGCGACGGCCTGCAGTCCGGCGAGTACAACCTCGGGGCCGGATACCAGAGCACGAGCGGCGAGCTGTTCTTCGGCGGCATCAATGGCTTCAACGCGTTCATGCCCGACCGGCTCCGCCACGTCAGCCAGGCCCCGCCCGTCGTGTTGACCGCGGTCAACGTGGGCCACCGTCCGGTGGCCGGCCCCGCAGACCAGACGCAGCGTGTCCGCCTCGGCTTCCGTGACAAGGTCCTCGGCCTGGAGTTCGCGGCCCTCGACTACACCGCGCCCGACCGCAATCGTTTCGCCTACAAGCTCGAAGGGTTCGACCCGGACTGGGTGCCCCTGAGCGGACGTCGCGCCGCGACCTACACGAACCTCAACCCCGGCCACTACACGTTCCGCCTGAAGGGCGCCAACAGCGACGGCCGCTGGAATGAGCAGGGCCTGGCCGTGGGCGTCGACGTGGCGGCTCCGCCGTGGGCCACGCCCTGGGCCTTCACCGGCTACTCCGTGTTCCTCGTCGGCGCGATGCTCGGCATGGCGCGCATCCAGCAGCGCAAGTTCGACCGCGAGGCGGAGTACGCGCGCGTCCTCGAGTTCCGCGTCCAGGAGCGCACGCGCGAGCTCAGCGAGCGCCAGCGCGAGCTGGAGAAGGCGAACCACGACCTGGCTCAGGCCAGCATCACGGACTCGCTGACCGGCCTGGCCAACCGCCGGTTCCTCACGGAGTACATCGAGAAGGAAGTCGCGCTCCTCCACCGCCGCTACAACCGGCTGGCGGACGGGCCGATCACGCCGGACCTGCTCGACCTGGCCTTCGTGATGATCGACCTCGACCACTTCAAGACGGTCAACGACTCCGCCGGCCACGCCGCGGGCGACGCGGTCCTCCGGCAGCTCCGCGACCTCCTGAAGGCGGCCAGCCGCAGCTCCGACATCATCGTGCGCTGGGGCGGTGACGAGTTCCTGCTCGTGGCCCGCGACCTCAGCGGCGACGGCCTCGTCGAGCTGGCGGAGCGGATCCGCTCCAAGGTCGCCTCCCACGTCTTCGAGATCGGCGAGGGGCGCGTCGTGCGCACGACCTGCTCGGTCGGCTTCGCCTGCTACCCGTTCTTCCGCGAGCAGCTCGACGCCCTGAGCTGGGAGCAGGTCATCAGCGTGGCCGACCGCGCGCTCTACGTGGCCAAGGCCAGCGGCCGCAACGCCTGGGTCGGCTTCCACCCCGGCCTGACCGCGCTGCCCATCCAGGGCCTGTTCAGCGCGATCTGCCACGGCACGCAGCAGCTGGTCCGCGAGGGCACGCTGCGCGTGACGAGCTCGCTCACCGGCCTGCGCAACCTGGTGTGGGAGCCGCCGGCCGAGCAGGAGAAGGTCGGCTAGTCCCGTCGCGCCGCGGAGTAAGATCCGCGGCGCGATGTTCATCGGCCACTTCGCCGTCGCCTTCGCGGCCAAGCGCCTCGAGCCCGACGTCTCGCTCGGAACCTCCTTCGCGGCCGCACAGCTGGCCGACCTCCTCTGGCCCTTCTTCCTGCTCGCGGGCGTCGAACACGTCACGATCGTTCCCGGCGAGACCGCGTTCACTCCGCTGCGATTCGATTCCTACCCGATTTCCCACAGCCTCCTGACCCTGATCGGATGGGGTGCGCTGATGGGCGGCCTGCACTGGTGGCGCCAGCGCAGGGTTCGCCCCGCGGTCACGCTCGCGCTCCTCGTGGTCAGCCACTGGGTCCTGGACTTCGCGACCCACCGGCCGGACCTGCCGCTGACGCCCTGGAGCCCGGTGAAGCTGGGTCTTGGTCTCTGGAATTCCGTCGTGGGAACGCTGGCGGTCGAGACCGCGATGTTCGCGGCGGGAGTCTGGCTGTACTCGTCCGCCACCCACGCGCGCGATCGCGTGGGTCGCTACGGCCTGGCGGCGCTGATCGCGCTGCTCGTCGTCATCTACCTGGGAGCGGCCTTCGGGCCGCCCCCGCCCAGCGCGCACGCGATCGCGGTGAGCATGCTGCCGGCGCTTGGGATCGCGATCTGGGCGGCGTGGGTGGATCGGGCACGGACGCCGATCCCGCCCAGATGATCGGCCGGTAGAAGACCGGCCGACCTGGCCACAGCCTCTCGTTGGCCAATCGCGTCGATCAAAAGTCTGTTGCTTACTGCGTGACGACGCGCGCCGCGACCTGGCCGGTCGGACGCGAGGCACCTACGTGGCCGCGATCGTCGCTTGTTACCGGGGACGGCGGCCCCGGCGGAGCGCTCGCCCGCTCCCAGTCCGTGTGCGGCGCCCGGTTCAGCACGAACCACTGCCAGACGATCTCCCGATACGTGTGCGGCTTCAGATTGAGGCGGTCGTACAGCGGCCGCAGCCGCATGTGGACCTTGCGCAGGTTGTAGAAGGGCACGCGCGGGAAGTAGTGGTGCTCGAGGTGGTAGTTCGAGTAGACGAACAGGAAGTCCCAGAAGTGGCTCGGCTTCATGAGGGTGGCCCACTTCAGCGGATGCGTGGGGTCGATGTTGTAGTGCTGGCCCAGCCGGTTGAGCGTGAAGGCCACGGGGAAGACCAGGAAGTAGGGCACGATCTGGATGCGCAGCATCGGGCCCCAGCCCCCGAAGTAGAAGAGCGCGCCCATGACCGAGAACTGGAGCGCCATCGTGGCCAGGCGCTCGTTCCGGATGCGTCGCCGCAGCTCCGGCTCGTAGGTGCGCGCCTCGGAGGCGGCGGCCCGGAAGTACAGCGGCATCAGCACGGGCGTGCAGTAGAGCAGCTTGAACCAGCGCGCGTTGCGCTTGGGCGAGAGCCAGTGGCGCTTGGGATCGTCGTTACCATCGCCCAGGTTGTCGTGATGGTCCAGGTGCCAGCGCGTGAACTGGCTGGCCGAGATGCCGCTCGTGCTCGCGTAGGCCAGGCCCAGCACGCGCTCCCAGCCGCGTTGCGTGGAGCGGAACACCGAGTTGTGCACCACTTCGTGGAGCAGCGTCGTCATGTTGAAGAACGTGAAGCCCTGCAGGACGGCCAGGGGGACCCAGAGGAGGGGGTTGGTCAGGTTCCAGAGGGCCCAGCTGCACAGGGCCACGATCCCGAACTGCCGCGCCGCGTACAGGAGATGCCGGCGCGGGTCGCGCTCGTGGAGCATCCGCAGCTCCTCGAGCGGGATGGCGTCGCGGAGCTGCTGCTTGAAGGCAGCGATCTCTTTCCAGTAGTGGCGTGACTTGTTCATTCGCTTCGAAAGGGCCCGACCTCCGATTGTAGCAGGGGGTGCCGTTCGGGCCCAAAGAACGATGGGGCGGGAAGCCCCGCCCCATCCTCACATACCGGCGACGACCAGACCCGACGGGCGTCAGCGCCGCGGCATCTCGTCGATGCGTCCATCCCGGTCATAGCGGGGATCGCCGCGATAGTACCCGTCGCGGCCGTACGAGCCATACGCGCCGCCGCGATAGCGCCCGCCCGCGTAGTACTGGTCGTAGCCGTCTCGATAGCCCTGCTCGAAGGCGCGGCGGTACGAACGGACGTATTCGGAGCGGGGACCGTAGGAAGACTTGTACCCGTGGTCGCCGTCGCGGTATTTGCCGTCGCGCGTGACGTCGAAGCGGTCGCGATGCTGGCCATCGCGCTGCCCTCGATTCAAGCCGTCTTCATATCCCCTCCCCGATGCGATGCGGGCGGCATGGCTCTCGTAGCGGTCGTAACGGTAGTCGCGGCTGCGGGCGGAGTCGTACGGGCCGGCTGCGCTTGCGGTCGTCGGGCCGGCCAGGGCGAGCCCCATCAGGGCCGCCACACCCGGCATCCATTTCGGGTTCATCGTGCCTCCTTGCTCCCGCGCTCCGTGCCCGGGAGCTGAACGCACGAATTGCAACGTGTGTGCCGATTACAAGTCATTGACAACGAAGGGACTTCTTCTCTTGGAGCGTCCGCCGCCGGGGACACCTGGTGTGCTCTCCGACGCATCACCTATACTCGCGGGAAAGCGAAGACGGAGCGAGGAACGCCAGCATGCCCAAGGGATTCTTCATCGGCAACGAGATCGACCCCGCCACGCGCAAGGCACGCGGTCGGCTCGAGCTCGACCCAACCGACCTGCTCACGCACGGTCTCATCGTCGGGATGACCGGCTCCGGCAAGACGGGCCTCGCCATCGACCTCATCGAGGAGACGCTCCGGCAGGGCATCCCGGTGCTCGCCATCGATCCCAAGGGTGACCTCGCGAACCTGCTTCTCCTGTTCGACCGCCTCGACCCCGCCCAGTTCGCGGCCTGGGTGGATCCCGAGACGGCGCGGCGGGGGGGCCAGACGCCCGAGCAAGCCGGAGCGGAGGCCGCAGCGCAGTGGACGAAGGGTCTGGCCTCGTGGGGGCTCACCGCCGCCGACGTGGCCGACCTCAGGGCCCGCCACGAGGCGGTCATCTACACGCCGGGATCGCGGGCGGGCGTGCCGCTCGGCATGCTCCAGTCGCTGGAGGCCCCGAAGGGCTCGTTCGACGCGCAGGAAGAGGACCTCCGCGACGAGATCGCCGGCATCGTGGCCGGGCTCCTCGGCCTCGTCGGGATCGAGGCCGATCCGCTGCGTTCCCGGGAGGCGATCCTGCTGGGCACCCTCATCGAGACGGCCTGGCGCCAGGGCAAGGGCCTGAGCCTGGAGTCGCTCATTCCCGCCGTGGCCGATCCGCCCTTCGAGAGGCTGGGCGCGCTGCCGGTGGAGACGGTCTACCCGCGGCGGGAACGCGAATCGCTGATGCTGGCCCTGAACAACCTGCTCGCTTCCCCTTCCTTCGAGGAGTGGCGCGAAGGCGAGCCGTTGGACATCGAGAAGATGCTGCGGGCGGCGGACGGCCGGCCGCGGCTCTCGATCGTGTCCACGTCGCATCTCTCCGACGCCGAGCGCCTCTTCGTGACCGCGCTCGTGCTGGACAAGGTGAAGACCTGGATGCGGCGCCAGGGGGGGACCACGCAGCTCCGCGCCCTCGTCTACATGGACGAGATCTACGGCTACTTCCCTCCCCATCCCGCGAACCCGCCCACCAAGCGGCCCCTCATCACGCTCCTGAAGCAGGCGCGGGCCCAGGGCGTGGGAATCGTGCTCGCCACGCAGAACCCCGTCGACCTCGACTACAAGGGGCTCGCCAACATCGGCGTGTGGCTGGTGGGCAAGCTCCAGACCGCGCAGGACCGGGACCGGCTGCGGGACGGGCTGACGGGCGCGGGCATGGCCGCGGGGGCCGTGGACGCCCTGCTGGACGCCACGGGCAAGCGCGTCTTCCTGCTCCACGACGTTCACCGGCCCGCGCCGGTCCTCGTCGAGTCGCGCTGGGCGATGTCGTACCTGCGCGGCCCCTTGACGCGCGAGGAGATCGGCCGGCTCATGGCCGATCGCGTGCGCACGGCACCGGCCGCGGCGGCCCCACCTGCGGGGACCCCATCGCGCGGTCCGGCGGCGGCGCCGGTCGTTCCTTCCGGTCTCGCGCAATCGTTCCTGAACCATTTCGGAGGCGAAAGGGCGGATCCCTACCTGCTCGTGAAGTACGCGGTGCGCTACAAGGGCATGGACGAATCGGTCGGGCTGCGCGCGTGGCCACTCGATGCCCCCTCGGCGGCGGAGCTGTTCGACGGTGACGAGGTGCCCGTCGACGAGGGGAAGCTGTCCGAGACGCCCCCCGCCGGCGTGGGCTATGCCGAGCTGCCCGCCTACCTCGGCGATCGCGACGCCGTGCGCTCCCTGGAGAAGGCGATCAAGGACCGGCTGCCCGGCGAGCTGGCGGGCACGGTCTGGACGGATCCGCTGACCAAGGCGACCTCGCAGATCGGCGAGGACCGCGCCGCCTTCGCCGCGCGACTGGGCCAGAGCGCGGCCGTGCCATCGGTGGCTCGTCTGCGCGATCGCCTCGAGCAGAAGAAGGGTGAGCTGGAGGCCCGGCAGCGCGATCTCGAGGGACGTCGCACCGAGAAGTGGGTGGCCCTCGGCTCCGCGGTCCTGTCGAACATCGGCCTCTTCACCGGCCGCAAGCGGACGATCTCCGGGGCGGGCACGGTCGTCTCCAAGAACCGGATGGAAGGGACGGCCGAAGCGCGCGTGGAGGCGCTCAAGGCGGAGATCGCCGAGATCGAGCAGGAGCTCGCCGCCCACACGTCCGTGGACCCGGAGAGGCTGCAGTCCACGACCGTGGTTCCGACCCGCACACAGGTGAAGCTGCTACGCTACGGCGTCGTCTGGGTGTATTGAGCCGCGAACTTCTGACCCGCGCGCGCGTATAGGACAAGAGGACGTTGCCCAACCCCCACCTCGACGACCTGCGACACCGCTTCGACTCCTTTGCCGCCCGCATCGGCGAGCGGGCGCGCGCGGGACGCCCCGCCGGGGGCGCCCCGGGCGCTCTCTCCGACGACTACTGGCAGAACGTCCAGGACCTCTTCACGCGCGACGTCTCCGCGCGCGCCTTCCGCGACCTCTTTGCCTACGACGCGCAGGATGCCTTCCGCTTCTTCACGCGCGAGGTGGACCTCGACGGCATCTGGCCGCGTCCCTGGTACCAGGCCTATCCCATGGCCGCCTGGAAGGTGTTCCTGGCCACGGCGTTCCGGCTCAGCCCGGCGCGGCGGATCATGTTCGCGCTGGCCGTGCCCCTCCTCGCCCTGGGCTGGCTGCGCTTCCTGCTGGCGAGCATCGCCGGGGGGCAATGGGAAGTGCCCGCCATCTTCACGCTCGCGCTCCTGGGCGCGACGCTGCTGTTCGCGCTGCTCATGATCGAGCTCCGGGACAAGCTGGCCCTCAAGGGGGACCTGGAGATCGCACGGCAGATCCAGTTCGGCCTTCTTCCGTTCGAACCGTTCCACCGCGAGGGGACGTCCGTCTACTCCGCCATGCGTCCCGCGAACACCGTAGGGGGCGACTACTTCGACATCATCGAGCTGGGCGAGCGGCACGTGGCCCTGGCCGTCGGCGACGTCGCGGGCAAGGGCATTCCGGCCGCGCTGCTCATGGCCCTCCTGCAGGGGAGCCTGCGCACGCTGCTCAGCGCCGGCCTGCGCGGCGCCGATCTCATGCGCACCCTGAACGCGCACCTCCAGGCCAACATCCCCAGCAACCGCCTCATCACCCTCTTCTACGCCGAATACGACCCCTTCACGGGGTCCCTTCGCTACGTCAACGGCGGCCACAACGCGCCGTACGTGCTCCGCCCGGGCGGCGTCGAGCGGCTGCACGCCACGGGCGTGGCCCTCGGCATCGTGCCCGACGCCGTCTACGACGTCGTGGAGACGAAGCTCGTGCCGGGGGACCGCCTCTTCCTCTATACCGATGGCATCACCGAAGCCAACGACGCCTCCGACAACGAATACGGCGAGGAGCGTCTGGAAGCGCGGCTCACCGCCCAGCGCGCGCTCGCCCCGCCCGAGCTCATCGAGAGCGTGCGCGAGGACGTCCTCGCCTTCTGCGGCAACATGCGGCCTCGCGACGACATGACGATGATGCTCGTCGCGCGCTGAACCAGCCGCCGCCACCGTCCCCGCGGCGCCTGTGGTAAAGGTGGAAGAAGACGATGCGCGCTTCCGCCCTGGCCCTGCTCGCCCTCTCGTCGCTCGCACCCGCCGCCGGAGCGGCGGATGCCGACGGCTGCCGCGACCTGCCGATCCTTCCCCGCATCAACGCCTGCGAGATCCGGGAGTGCCGGACCCGCGATTACGACGAGGCGGAGCTCCAGTCCGGACCGGTGGACCGATCGGGTGACTTCCCCAAGGCCTTCGTTGACGGCCAGCTTGCCGTCGTGACCTACGCCTGCCCAGCGGCGCTGCGGCTGGCCGAGATCGCGCGGCAGTCCCAGGCGACCCTGCGGCGTGCCGGCTATTCGTTCGTGTATTCGGGCAGCATGTTCTACAACGACCTGCCCGGCTTCACCGCCCGCCGCGGCACCACGTGGGTGCAGCTGGTCAGCGAGCCCTTCGACTCGCTGAGCGGCTATACGGTGACGATGGTGCGTGCAAGCGAGGTGAGCGGAGCGCCCGGGGGGCCCCTCCCACGCTCCTCGCCGCGCTGACCGCTGTCACCCGCGGACCGGGCCCCCGTCTTTCGCGGTGCTAGAATCCCCGCCTCCACGCCCATGCCGCAGACCATCGCCGTGATCGGAGCCGGCGAGCTGGGCGCGACGCTGGCCCGGCGCCTGGCCGCGGGCCAGGTCTTCCGGCGCGTCCTCCTGCTCGACCCGGACGTAGGCAAGGCCAAGGGTAAGGCCCTCGACATCCTTCAATCGGGACCGGTGGAAGGGTTCGACACCGACGTGGATGGCGGCCCTCTCGACGCGCTCGGCGAGGTGGACGCCATCGCCCTCGCGGACCCGCCCGCCCTCGACGCGGGCCGTCTGCCTTCCGAGGCAGGCGAGGTCCTGGAGAGGCTGCGCGGACCGCTCGGCCGTGCGCCCCTCGTCGTCGCGGGTGGACATCCGGCGCTGGTCGAGCTGGCGGTAGAGAAGGGCTTTGCGCGCGACCGCGTGATCGGGAGCGCGCCGGTGGCGATCGCGGCCGCGGTGCGGAGGGAGCTCGCGACCGCCGTGGAAGGCCGGCCGCGCGACGTGAGCGCGATCGTGATCGGCCGGCCGCCGACACAGCTCGTGCTCCCGCGCGGCACCGCGCTCGTCGGAGGGCTTCCCATCGAGCGGCTGTCGCCCTCCGCGGCCCGCGTGGCCCTGTCCCGCGTCGCCGGACGCTGGCCGGGCCCTACCGCGCTCGCGGCCGCCGCCGTCCGTGTGCTGCGCGCCCTCGGCGGCTCCGATCCCACCCTCCTGCCCGTGCTGGTCGCGCTGGCCGGGGAGTACGGCCATCGCGGGCGCGCCCTCGCCGTGCCCGCGCGGCTCGGCCGCGGCCGCCTGCTCGGCGTGGTCGAGATCGAGCTCGATCCCGTGGACCGCGTCGCCTTCGACAACGCCGCGGGCGCGCGCTCTCCTCGATGATGACGACGACGAGGCTGACCTTGGCGGAGGCCTTCGCGTTCTGCGAGGCCCGCGTGCGCGCGCACTACGAGAACTTCCCGGTCGGCCTCTTCGTCCCGAAGGACAAGCGGCCCTACGTGCACGCCTTGTATGCCTACGCGCGCGCCGCCGACGATTTCGCGGACGAGCCCATGTACGAGGGGATGCGCGCGGAGAAGCTCGATCAGTGGGAGGCGCGCCTGCACGCCGCCTACGAGGGCCGCGCCGAGGACCCGATCTTCATCGCCTTGGCCGAGACCGTGCGGAAGCTGGACATCCCCAAGTCGCTTCTCCTCGACCTCCTCTCCGCCTTCCGCCAGGACACGGTGAAGACGCGCTACGACTCCTGGGACGAGGTGCTGGACTACTGCCGCCGCTCCGCCGATCCCGTGGGCCGCCTCGTGCTCCTGATCTTCGAGTACCGGGATCCGGCCCTCCCGCCCCTCTCGGACGCGATCTGCACGGGCCTCCAGCTCGCCAACCATTGGCAGGACCTGGCGGTGGACCTGCGCAAGGGC